>Ga0315282_10000216_pt1 | contig 115738 bp, 110 predicted proteins | sample YL17G07_20_MG_FD_203693 | JGI IMG/M metagenome (GOLD analysis project Ga0315282, IMG submission 203693) | Sediment microbial communities from Yellowstone Lake, YNP, Wyoming, USA - YL17G07_20 | ecosystem: Environmental > Aquatic > Freshwater > Lake > Sediment | place: USA: Wyoming | collected... | reverse complement strand
CGTTTCCTAACCCGTAGCACCCGTTTCCTAACCCGTAGCACCCGTTTCCTAACCCGTAGCACCCGTTTCCTAACCCGTAGCACCCGTTTCCTAACCCGTAGCACCCGTTTCCCGCCCCCCGCCCATTGAGCGACTCAGCCTTATTTCGGGTTAGCATTCAAAAGACCATTAGCGAACGCCCTGGCGTTCTCCAGGTCCTTAGCGTCGGGGTGCCCTTTATTCTTGCCTCCAATAAACACCAGCGGCCCGGGCAAGTTTATAAAGAACCCCAGGGGGCTGAACTCGCCATAGCAGGTGAACTCGCCGACGAGCTTACTGCCTTTTTCGGCGAGCTTCTCTTTAAGGAGCTTATGATTAGCGTCCCTGAAGTTACCCGTGGTCGAAAAAACGAATACCTTCTTATCCATCGGGGGCATTCTCTCTGCGAATTCGATGAGGGATTTATGGTGTTTAATCCCGTAGATGCCCGAGCCGAAGCCGATCAGGTCATAGCCGGCCAGCTCTTCGGGCCTGACGTCCTCGACTTTGGCGAGCTTCGCGTCCATGGCCTCTGCCATGGCCTTCGCCACCTTCTCGGTGTTCATGCGGTGATAGGATTTGTAAATGATAAGCGCTTTCATATCATCACCACTTACTTACGGCAATACTAACCAATGTCTAAAAGAGCTATTATATTTTTATTCCCGCAGGTCCAGCTCGTGGTTGACCATGACGATGCAGTGGTCGGCGTGGTATAACTTTTTGCCGAGGCTGACCCTTTTGGCGCCCTTCTTCTCCAAAACTGTCTCTTCTTCGGGCGTAAGGTTCTGGTGGTCGCTGAGGACGAAGGCCTCGTCGCCCTTTAGCTCCACCTCCCTGATGTCCTCGCCATCTTCATGGAGGTATATGACCTTATCCAGGCCGTTGATAACGTCCTCAAAGGACCGCTTCGAGATATAGACGCCAGGCGTGGACTCTTCCTCTCCCGTCGCCGGGGCGCCCTTCTCCAGGGCCTTCTTGATCAGGGCGGCGGCGCTGCGCTCATCGGGGCTGAGATACCGCACCTTCTCGCCGTTAAAGCGGACCGTGACGGGCGGGTTAGGCTCGCCTAGCAAAATCACGTAAGTATCGACGTCCCTGCGCAGGTCATGGGACAAGAATAGTGAAGCGTTAATGCAGCGCGCCACGATATCCATGCGGCCTGCCCCGCCGGGCAGGTCGTTCAAGGAAAACTTGGGCGTGGTAACGGCTTTATGGCCCACGATGACGAACGTGCGCATAGTACTCACATGCAGGCCCGTCGGCTATAACGATTCCGGTCCACAGGCTATTTGCCTATCAAGCCGGACCCGCCCGGACACGGGCCGCCAAACAGGGGCATAAAGCCGACGTTGAGGCTACCCTGGATAGTGCCGTAGGGGTATCCGAATGGTAATAGTTGGGCGCCGCACGTGGGCTGCAATGCCCATTCGGGCGTGCCCGGCAATATCGGGCTGGGCCCGCCTACGAAGCCCGGACACGGGCCGCCGAAGCCGAGGATGGGCCAGTTCCACGCGAAGGCAGGCGCCGAAGAAAATATGATAAAACAAACCGCAGCAAGGACGAACGCTTTCATAAGCCTCATAACTCCATCTCCAGTAAAGCCTCTAGGCTGGAAAATTAAATATATTGCCAGTCCCAAAAGCGAAATATCGCCGGAAAAACGCCCGGGCGGTAAAATTCACAAGAGTTCATAAAAATGCTCTAACATCGACCGAATATTCATTATATCATTTAATTTATAATAACCTATTTTAGCATATACCTGATAACTACTTAATAGTGTGAGGAGGGTATTATCAGGTGAGGGTATACATAGCGATCGCGATGGCAATATTCGCATTGGCCATGGCAGCTCAGCCTGCAATGGCTTTTACGGAGATATCGATCCCGTTCATCACGACCGACTGCGCCGTTTTTACATACCCTAACGCGAATACGGCTTTGACGATACTCGAATTTAACAGCGCCAGCACGTCCCTGATTAGCGTGGAAAAGCTGGATATAAACTTCCCCTTGTTCGCGGACGGCATCTTCCCCGGGCCCACAAAATTCGCGGGGACATCGACCATAGATGGGGTATCATTTGGAACGGGCGCATCGGCGAACATCATTCCTTTTGGCCCCGTAAACCTTGCGATGCCCTCCATCGCCCAGTCTGCGGACGAAACCATTGCATGCCAGCGGACGTACTTCTTCACGGACACATTCGTATAAGCGCTTTAAAATTTTTTTATCCCTAATACCCGTAGCTCAGGCACTTTACGCCTATATTCGCGCAGGAGCCGCCCGGCATCCTCAAGCCCAGCAGCCTGCTATACATGTTAATGGTCGTGGCCAGGGGGTATTCGTACAATAAGTCGTCCACGGGCCTTCCCGTTAGTATGGGATGATACGGGTCGTTGAGAGGCCTGTTAAAGCTTATAATGCTCGCGCCGGGCGTAGTGACGTTGCCCGTGGCATTCGTGGCATTGCCCCCGGCCTGAGATGCGTTGGCGGCAGTGACGGCGCTGGCTGGCACACTTAAGGCCGCCAGCCGGCCGGGATTCCATGGGGCCATCGAGATGTCCGCGGCCATGAAGTTATTATCGGTGTAGTTTATGTCGCGGTTACTCATGCCGTTGAGCGTTCTCATTCTGCCGTCGCCGATGCCGACGTTGCCCATGATCTTCACGTTGTTCCACCACAGCGTATGCGTTATAAAATATGGGGCGGTGCCGGTAACATTATACAACATTGGCTCCCAGCTATTCGGGGGCGCTGAAGTAAACGCCGTGAGGTTGGCCCCGGCCTCGGCCCTTTCCGCCTGCGGGACAATAAATATGATCAAGAGAAACGCCGCGCCCATAAGAACGATAGCTAACGCTTTTAACCGGGGTCCAAAACTCACACCCATATTTGGTTAATCAGCAGACGGACTTTTATCACTAATCACATAAAAAAAACGATAAAAAAGCATTTTCATAAGAACGCATACTCACTTCACGTTCATCTGCTTCATGAGCTTCTTGAGGTTCTGCTTGCCGGGGCCGCCCTTCATGCCCTTCATGGCCTTCTGCATCATCTTGTGGTACTTCAAAAGCTCCCGGACGTCCTCTGGCGCCCTGCCGGAGCCCCTCGCGATGCGCACGATGCGGCTGCTCCCGATGAGCTTCGGGTCCTCCTTCTCGGCGTCGGTCATCGAGTCCATGATTATACGGTAACTCGAAAGCTTATCCTGGGTCATTTTATACATGTCGTCGGTGATGTTCCCGGACAGGCCCCCCAGGGGCAGCATCGACATGATCTGCTTAAGCGGGCCCATCTTGTTGATGGCCTCCAGCTGGTCGTACATGTCGTTCAAGGTGAAGCGGCCGGTCATCATCTTCTCGACGTTCACGTCCTTTTGCGAGAGCACGTCGTTGGCCTTCTCCACGAGCGCCTTGAGGTCGCCCATGCCCAGCAGCCTGCTTATGAAGCCGTCGGGGTCGAACCTTTCCAGGTCGTCCGACGTTTCGCCCACGCCGATGAAGGCGATTGAGGTATTAGTATCGGAGACGGCCGACAGGGCGCCGCCGCCCTTTGCAGTGCCGTCCAGCTTGGTGATGATGACGCCAGTAATGCCCACGGCGTCGTTGAACGCCTTCGCCTGGTCGCTCGCCTGCTGGCCGATGGCCGCATCCAAAACTAAAAACCTGTGAGTAAAATTCGTGAGCGCCCAGATGTCCTTCATCTCTTTTATGAGGCCGGTCTCCAGGGCGTGGCGGCCGGCCGTGTCCACGATCCGCACGTCGTACTTCGCCGTCTCCCTCAGCCCGTTCCGCACGATGGCGACGGCGTCCTTGTTGTCGCGCTCGCCGTAGAACATGACGCCCAGCTTCGCGCACAACTGGCTCAGCTGGTCGTAGGCGCCCGGCCTGTACGTGTCGGCGCATATAACCGCGGGCTTGAGGCCCTTGCGGGCGAAGAAGCGCGCAAGCTTGGCCGTCGTGGTCGTCTTGCCCGAGCCCTGCAGGCCCACCATCATGATGGTCTGCTGCTCCAGGGCGATCGGGGTAGCCTTACCGATAATATTCACTAGCTCAGTATAGACGATGCGGAGCACGTGCTCCCGGGAATCCATGCCCGCGGGGGGCGCCTCGGTCAGGGCCCTCTCCTTTATACGGTTAGAGAGCTTCATGACCAGCTTCACGTTGACGTCCGCCTGGATCATGGCCCGCTGGATATCCTTCACTACCTCATCGATCACCGCCTTATCGATCTTTCCGGCGTTTGCGAGCTTCTGCAGCGCGCCCTTCAGCGAACTGCCGAGGTTGTCCAGCACCATGATGTATCACTAAAAATTCCAGCTAAAATGTGGACCATTTACTTATAAATGTTACGTACTGTATCAGCAACTTGGTTATATACTTTTAGCGTTTGTCTAACTATAAAGGAGTGAAGCTAATGAAATTTACTTATATTGTTATTGCATCGCTGCTGATGGCCGCCATGGCGATATCGGGCTGCACGTCTCCGGCCCCCTTGCCGTCGCCCACGGCCGTCCCCACGGCGACTCCTACCCCGACACCGGCTCCTACCGCCACGCCGACGCCCGCACCGACGGTAGCCCCCACGCCCGCGCCCACGCCCGTGCCGGAATACTCGAATAACTCCCCCGTCTCCGTCTCGAACATCAAGATCGAATGGGACACGACGCAATACGAGGGACAGGCGAAGGAGACCGCCAGCATGACCGTAAAGAACATGCTTAACGACAGCATCGTGCTCGACGTCGTGGTCCAGTACAAGGTGACCACGCCCGCGATCTTTGCCAACCCGGACGGGTCCTTCGAGAACCGTACGAACACCGTCACCGCTACGCCCCGGAATATTGGCGTGATGCAGGTCGGAGAGCAGAGGGACGTTACATTCCAGGTCGACCATGCCAAGAACGTGCCGGCGACCGTTACCATCACCGTACAGTGGAGGGGCGGCTCGGCCGTCGTCCTCAATAAAACGCTGGACCTGCCCGACCACAGCTTCGGCACCTGCGAGTTCTAAGAGGCGGGGGCACCCGCCCTTTTTTTAGCATCAAGCTTCATAGCACTATACGACCAAGCGCTTATACAACCCATGATATAATATGTTAATTACTTTAGTTGCTGGCACGGATTAAGCGGTTTTCCGGCAAATACCTGGCAATAGAGCGGTAGCCAGGCCTCTTTCGATAATGCTTTAACGTCGGGCGCGCATACGTTCGAGCGTATGGATTTTCATTGCGTCATGGTGCGCTATGGCGAGATCGGCATCAAGAGCGATCAGGTCCGCAGCAAGTACGAGAGGCTGCTTTCCAGGAACATCGAGGCGATGCTGCAGGAGAACGGCATCCCGTTCGAGCGGGTCCTGAGGGAGCGCGGCAGGATGTTCGTACTGGCCTCGGACCCGCGAGCCCCGGAGGCCATCGCCCGCGTTTTTGGCGTCGTCTCCGTCAGCCCCGTGGCCGTCACCGGCACCGATATAAAGGAGGCCTGCGATATGGCAGCGGCCCTGGGCAAGGAAATGATCGGCAAGGGCCAGTCCTTCGCCATAAGGGCGCGGCGGGTGGGGCCCCACCCCTACACATCGCAGGAGATCGGGCGCATGTGCGGGGACGCGGTGTTCGAGGCCGTCAGGGAGCGCGGCCCCCGAGTCGACCTGACGAGGCCGGACCACGAGATATTCGTGGAGATGCGGGAGAGCCGCTCGTACGTTTTTTCACGGGTCGTCAAGGGCGTTGGCGGCATGCCCCTGGGCTCCCAGGGCAGGATGGTCGCCCTGATATCTGGGGGCATCGACTCGCCCGTGGCCGCCTGGCTGATGATGAAGAGGGGCTGCGACCTCATTCCCGTGTTTTTCAATAACGGCCGATTCTCCGACAAGGCCTACACGGAGCGTGCCATGGACACGATCAAAAAGCTAAAGGAGTGGGCGCCGGGCCATCCCTTTAAGGTATACGAGGTGCCCCACGGCGACTCGCTCAGGGAGTTCATCGAGCGGGGCAACGTCAAGTACACGTGCGTGTTCTGCAAGCACATGATGTACAGGACGGCTGTCGCCATCGCGAAAAAAGAGGGCGCCCACGGCCTCATCACCGGCTCGTCGCTGGGCCAGGTGGCCTCGCAGACGTCGGATAACCTCATGCTCGAGCACTTCATGATCGACTTTCCCGTTTATCATCCCCTGATAGGCCTCGATAAGAACGAGATAGTCGAGATCGCCCGGAAGATCGGCACTTATGATATTTCCATCCGGCCCGCCTCCTGCTGTAAGGCGGTGCCGCGGCACCCCTCTATCCACGGGAGGATGGAGGAGATCGCCCGCATCGAATCGGAGTTCGACGTGGAGGCGCTGGCCCGTCGCGAGCTCGAAGGCGCCATTATAACGAAAATGTAAGGTGTCACTGTTTGAAGGCCGTGGTGGTGGATATTTCGGGTAGGCATAAGATGGGTGACGGGCGCTACTGGCTGGTATGCGTGGCCGTATCGGCCGTGCTCTCCCCATTCGAGGTGCAAAAGATCGAGGATATAAAGATCGTCAGGCATGCTTCTGACGATCTCTCGGTCGAGACGATCGCCGACCTGATCAAAAGGGCGTGCGCCAAGTTCGGGGGGACCATCGTGGCCGAGCCCGGCGAGTTCTATAACTACCCGGAGTGGCGCGTGGAAGCCATCCTCGGGAGAAAGTTCAAGTACGCGGAGAGCGTGGGCGAAAGAAAGGCCATCGAGGTGGCACACCACGTCTCGCTGGCTGCGCACAGGATGCTTCATGGAACAGGCTAAAGGCGTCATACTGGTAAAAAGGTTAAATCCGGGGTCGCATGGCAATCTGGATGAGCTCGAGGAGCTCGCGCATTCGGCGGGCTATGATGTCCTCGATAAGATCACGCAGGCCAGGACTCCGGATAAGTCCTTTGCCGTGGGCCGGGGCAAGGCGGAGGAGGTCGCCGCCCGCGTCGGGGAGCTGAAGCCCGTGAAGGTGGTCTTCGACGAGAAGCTCAACGCCGTCCAGGTCTACAACCTGTCAAAGCTGTGTAAGGTCGAGGTCATCGACCGGTTTAACCTGATCCTAGAGATATTCGCCATCCGGGCCCGGACGCGCGAGGCGAAGCTCCAGGTCGAGCTGGCATCATTGATCTACGAGAGGCCTAAGGCCCGCATGAAGGTTACTCTTGCTAAGCGGGGCGAGCAGCCGGGCTTCAAAGGCCTGGGCAGGTACCAGGCCGACGTCTATGAAAGCGAGGTCACGGGCCGCATCGCCAAAATCCAGGCGGAGCTCGATGTCATCCGGAAGCGCCAGCACGAGACCAGGAAGCAGAGGAAGGAAAAGGGCTTCGACATGGTGGCGCTGGCCGGCTATACGAACGCCGGCAAGAGCACCCTCATGAACGCCCTGGTAGGCGAATCGGTCGTTACACGGGACCAGCTGTTCACCACGCTGGTGCCGACGACGCGTTCCCTTGAAGTGGGGCGGCGAAAGGCGCTGCTAACGGATACGGTCGGCTTCATCAAGGGCCTCCCGCACTTCATGGTGGAGGCATTCCGCTCCACGCTGGAGGAAATATACCTCGCCGATTTGATCATTTTAGTAGTGGACGTGAGCGAGCCTCCGGAGGCCATCGTCGAAAAGCTTGTCACGTGCCACGACACCATGTGGGGCGAGATCGGGCAGGTGCCCGTCGTCACGGCGCTCAATAAGTGCGACCTGGTCTCGAAAGAGGAGCTCGAGGAGCGGAAGGAGGCCATTGTACACCTGGCGCCCCACCCTGTGGCCATATCGGCGGTAACAGGCGAAGGCCTGGACGAGCTAAAGAAAATCGTGGGTAAATACATGCCTAAGTGGGGCCGTGCGGAGGTCACGCTGCCCCGCACGGAGGAGGGCCTGTCCATGCTTTCATGGCTCTACGACGAGGCCATCGTGCACCACGTCGAATACAGGGACGACGGCCACGTGATTGTCGACCTCGAAGCCCGCGATAGCGTGTTGAGCCGGCTGGCAAAGCGCCTCGAGGGCTTAAACACGGCCGTAAACCCTTAATATGGACCCCGCCATAATTTATCCACCATGAATGTCTCGGTCATAGGAGCGGGCGCGCTCGGCACTTTTTATGGCACGATGCTCTCGTCCTCCGGGCAGGACGTAACCCTCGTGTGCAGGGAGAAGGACGTGGAAGCGCTGAAGCGGGGCGTCTCCGTCACCGGCTCAATTGAGAGGGAGGCCTGCCCCTCCATAGCGACGAGCCCTCCGCCGTCCGACCTAGTCTTCGTCACGGTGAAGGCCTACGACGTCGGGGCCGCAGTCAGGGACATTAAAATAAAGGCCGGCACGCTCGTCGTGGTAGTCCACAACGGGCTGGGCCCCGACGAGTTGGCCGCCGCCATCCTGGGCAAGGGCCACGTGGCCGTCGGCGTATCCTACAGCGGCGTTACCTTTTTGGAGCCTGGAAAGGTCAGGCTGGCCGGCTACACTGAGACCGTCCTGGGGTCGGTCGAGCCGGCCGTCAGAGAAAAGCTCACTACGGCGAGGGATGCCCTCGAGAAAGCCGGCCTCAAGGCCCGCATAGCGGACGACATCCGGGCGGCCCAGTGGGAAAAGCTGTACGCCAACATCGCCATCAATCCCATAACGGCCGTCACGGGGCTGAACAACGGCATGCTGCTGGAAGTCCCCGAGCTTAAGGCGCTGGCCGTCGAAGCCGTTGCCGAGGCGGCCAGCGTATCAAAAGCCCTGGGCATAAAGGCCGGCGTCGACCCCATGGAAAACACGCTCAAGGTCATCAGGGATACGTACCACAACCGCTCCTCCATGCTACAGGACGTGACAAGGGGAAAGCGGACGGAAATAGACGCCTTGAACGGCAAGGTATGTGAGCTGGGCCGTCGCGTCGGCGTCCCCACTCCGAACAACGATACGATCACGGCGCTCATAAAAGGCATTGAAAAAAGATCGATGCGATAAAAACAAGAAAAAAGGGCCTATTACCACCGGGCACCCTTAATGCAATCTCTGTGAAGCCAGCTTAATATCCTCTTCCTTCACGGTCTTGCGGCCAGCGTGCTTGCAGAGTTTGATGGCTTCCACCGAAACCTTCATGCCGTAATCCTCGAGTATAGCGGCCAGCGACTCCTTGGCATCCTCGCTGACCCTGTCAGCGCCCGCATTTCTTATTATTCTATCAACGGAAGCAACGGGAAGTTCTTTCATCATATTCCACCTCCTATCTCGAAAATAGGGGATAATTCGATTACTTACTAGTTAAAAACGGCTATATATAAAGGTTATGCTGAACGGGGGGTTTTTAAGGTTGAAAAAATGCCCTTTGATACTGTACGGGCTTATTATCGCCTTCGTATGATAATTTAGGCAGAAACGGGCTTGATTTAACCGGCATCTTTTTATATAGACATAATAACGGCCGGGCCATCATCATTTCTTCGAGAAGGTTTATACAACATGGCATACCATATACTTGGGCGAGGCGTGAAGATGGCAAAATCGACCAGACCTACCAGGAAGGCCGGCGCTATCAAGGCTCCGGGCCAAGGGACGGGAAAGAAGATCGGCAAGGCTAACCTCGACGAGATATTCCGTGCGGCGGTGTCGAGCAACGAGTCGTTCCAGATCAGCGAGGCGGACGATTACGACAGGGCGGTCGATCACTTCAATAAAGTAGTCAAGCTTTTAGATGCCATCATAGCGATAGATCCCGGCTACAGGGATGCGGTCAACTATAAGGGCATGATGCTGTACGGCTGCGGCAATATCTCCGAGGCCATAAAGTGCTTCGACGCGGTATTGAAGATCAATCCCACGGATAAAGAGGCATTGAATAATAAGGGCATAGCCCTATACGGCCTGGGGCGAGACGAGGACGCCCTGAAGTGCGTCGAGGCGGCGACCGAGATCGATAAGCGCTACGCGGACGCCTACATGAACAAGGCCGTGATACTGCATGGCCTGGGCCGGATCGAGGAAGCCGATAAGGCCGTCCGAAAGGCCAAGGCGCTCGACGCCATCGTCGGTTAATATCTTATTTTTTTTTCTTCACCGCGTGCTCGCGTTCGGGAAGGTAGAAGACCTGTGCGTCCAGGTCTTTTGCGATGGTCTCGATGTCGACCTTCCGCAGGTGGTATGCGTGAAACCGCAGTTCTCCGCCCTCCGTCGCTATCACCCTGAAGCGGGGGTTTCGGCCGCCCTCCTGGCTCTTGGTACGCTCCCTGACATAGATCTTCATGGTCATTCACCTTTTACCTTACAATTAAAAGGTATTATTTTATACTATTTATTATTAACACTCTATTAATAGTGAATTAGCTCGCCCACGAGGTATGGCAGTGAGAAGGAAGGAGATCAAGTCCAGGCTTACTGGAGAAACGCTTGTCAGGAAGACGCTTGTGGAATCGACGGCCATCGAAAAGCCTTATCGGATCACTCCGGAGCTGAACGTCCTCAAGATAGGGGGCCACGGCGCCATCGACTATGGCAGGAAGGTCGTCATGCCCCTCCTGGAGGTGATTGGCCGCCTATCTAAAAAGCACCAGCTTTTAATAGTGACGGGCGGCGGCACCAGGGTGAGGCACATCATGGACATTGGCCTCGACCTGGACATGCCGACCGGCGTACTGTCCGAGCTGGCGGGCAAGGTGAGCGAGCAGAACGCCATCATGGTCTCCATTTTACTTTCGAAGTACGGGGGTGTCCGCATCAAGCGCGAAGATCTTTTAGAATTACCCATGCTCTTTAAGATGGACTGCCTGCCCGTGACGCACGGCACGCCGCCCTACGGGCTCTATGAGCCTCCCCCTGAAAAGGGCAGGATTCCCGCCTTCAGGACCGACACGGGCGCCTTTTTGATCGCAGAGGCGCTGGGCGCTAAGCGTTGCATCTTCGTCAAGGACGTCGACGGCCTTTACACGGAGGACCCAAGGGCCAATAAAAAGGCGAAGCTGCTTAAGGACATCACGGCGATCGAAGTGCTGGAGATGGGCATGGAGGACATGGTCGTCGAAAGAAAGGTCATAGAACTCCTTCGATACGCGGTGAACATGCAAGAGGTCTACATCGTCAACGGCATGCATCCCGGAAATATTGCTAAAGTGTTGAAAGGCGATAACCCGGGGACGATAATAAGGGCTTGATCTTTTTCTATCATGCCTGGGTAATCGAATTAAATTACGTAATGTTTATTTAGTAAACGCTTTATTTATACTCGGGAGGTTATCATGGATAACAATAAACTACTAAAACTTTTGATCATATCGATAGTGATTTTAGCGCTGGCCGTGCCCCTCTCGGGCTGCACCAGCCCCGGGGTCAACGTGACGGCAACGCCGACGCCGGCCCCGAAGGAGAAGCTCCTGCTGGCGACCACCACGAGCATGCAGGACACCGGCCTGCTCGACTATTTGAAGGATGACTTCAACGCCAGGTACAACGCGGACCTCAAGTGGACCTCGGTCGGCTCAGGTCAGGCACTCGCGCTGGGCGAGACCGGGGACGTCGACGTGCTCATCGTACACAGCCCGGCAGCCGAGAAGGCCTTCATGGACGCGGGCCACGGCTGGAACCGGACGCAGTTTGCCCACAACTTCTTCGTGATCGTGGGGCCTGCCAGCGACCCGGCCGGCATCAAGGGCATGACCAACGCTTCCCAGGCGTTCTCGAAGATCCGGGATAGTAAAGCGACCTTTATTTCTCGGGGCGACAACTCCGGCACCAACGTCAAGGAGCTGGACATCTGGAAGGCCACGGGCTCCGTGCCGTCTAACGTGAGCGAAGCCTCCTGGTATAAGACGACCGGAATGGGCCAGGCGGACAGCCTGCGCATGGCTAACGAGATGAACGCGTACATACTCAGCGACATCAGCTCGTACATGAAACAGCAGAAGAACCTCTCCCTCGTGGTGCTGGTCGAGAACGACCCGGGGATACTGATCAATAAGTACGACCTCATCGCCATCAACCAGACCCAGCACCCGAACGTGAACTACAAGATGGCGAAGAACTTCATCGAGTACATGACCAGCCACGACACCCAGGTCAAGATAAGCCAGTACGGCATGGCGGAATATGGTAAGCCGATGTTCTACGCCGACCTGCTGAACAACACGACCACGTAAGATCATCAATGGCATGGCATGATGGAGGGCAAACCTTCTGCCCTCCACTTTTTTTACTGCCAGCGTTTTTTTTATCCTCATAGGCCATATCAAATTTCGTAAGCACGAAGGCCCACCTGCGGCGGTCCACTCAAAGGCTTCGCTAAGCTACTCAAAGAAGCATTCGAAGACCGTGGCAAAGGAGTTATTCCAGGTTTATACTTTCTTAATTAAAATAATCTTAGTGTAGCTTAGAGGAGACTTTGTGGGGCCCGCTGGAAGCGGGCCTTCGTGCTATGAAACCGATTCCACCCGCTCCCCAGGGGATCCGGCATAACCAATATATAAAAGATAATGTTATGGGAGAGGCCGCCCTATACCGTTTAGAATGATCGACACCCACACGCACGTCGACACCAGGCCCTACGAGGACTTCGAGGCCATGGCGCTTGCCGGCATCACCGATGTACTCACGCTGGCCCACGACCCCATGCGAATGAGCGCCAGCGTAGTATTTAAAGACCACTTCGAGCGGCTCTTCGCCGAAAAGGAGCGCGTGGAAAAGAACGGCATCAGGCTTCACGTGTGCCTGGGGCTGCACCCGAGAGTAAAGCCCGAGGACCCTGACGCCTGCATTGAACTGCTCGAGTCGTACCTCCTGCGGGGCGACCGCAAGGTCATCGCTATAGGAGAGACGGGGCTCGAAACGGGGAGCCCGTTCGAGGTGGGCTTGCTGGAGCGCCAGCTTGAGCTCTCCATACGGTACCGCCTGCCTATCATCATCCACACCCCCCGCTCCAACAAGGCATCTGTGACCCGGGATATCCTGGGCATGCTCTCCACTTTTTCCGCCGACAAAAAATCGGTGGTCATAGACCACGCGGACGCCGGTACGGTCAAGCCCATACTGGACCGGGGCTACAACGCGGGGCTGACCGTCCAGCCCTCCAAGCTCACGCCCTGGCAGGCAGTGGATATCATAAGACAGCACGATGCGACCATGATGGTGCTTAACACGGACGCCTCCTCGAACCCCACAGATGTTTTAGGCGTGCCGCGCACTGTCCGCCTGCTCCGTCTTAATAAAATGAGCGACGAGAAAATAGGGCTGGTCAGCGAGCTTAACGCCCGCAGGATCTTCGGCCTGCGCACTAACCCGCATAGCTAATGCGGTAGATGGCGCCCGCCTTATCGTCAGAGACAAGGAGAGACCCGTCATGGGCTACTTCCACGTCCGCCGGCCGGCCCCACGCCTCTTCGCCCTGCAGCCAGCCCTCGGCGAACACTTCGTAGGACACGGGCGTGCCGTTATCGAGCCTGACCAGGGTGATGCGATAGCCGATGGGCACCTGCCTGTTCCACGAGCCGTGCTCGGCGATGAATATCTGGTTTTTATATTGGGCCGGGAACATGTCTCCCCCGTAGAACCTCATCCCCAGGGACGCCACGTGCGGTCCCAGCTCCATGGCAGGAGGCGCGAACTATGAGCAATTATGTTTACCGCCGAACTCCGGGTCCGAGATGTTTTTACCATGACAATAAGGAAACCCGAAGTTCATCCCCGGGCGAGGCGCATAGTTCAGCTCGTCCGGCGGCACGTTATCTCCTAAGTAGTCCCTGCCGTTGTCTGTGAACCATAGCTTCCCCTCCGGGTCCCAGTCGAACCCGACGGTGTTACGGATCCCCCTGGCGTAGACCTCCAGGCCACTGCCGTCGGCGTTCATGCGCATGATGGTTGCATAGGGGTACTTCACCTCGCACACGTTACAGGGCGCGCCCACTGGCACGTAGAGCTTACCGTCCGGGCCGAAGCGGATGAACTTCCAGCCGTGCCACTCATCGGAAGGGAAGGCGTCGCTCACGACCACCGGCCCGGGCGGGTCCCTTAAGCGGGACTCGATGTCGTCGTACCGCAGTATGCGGCTCACCTCGGCCACGTAGAGCGAGCCGTTTCGGAATGCCACGCCGTTGGGCATGTGGAGGCCGCTGGCGATGGTGATCACCTCGTCCGCCTCCTTGCCGTCCTTCGATGTGATGGCATAGACCTTTCCTTCGTCCCGGGTGCCCACGAACAGCGTGCCGTTAGGGCTCAGCGCCATCGAGCGGGCGCCGGGCACGTCGCCCGCGTACACGTCGATCCCGAAGCCAGGTGGTAGCTTGATGGTGTCCGTGCGTAGGTCGTTCCTGCCGTGCCCGAGTCCATTAAAAAGACGACCGATACTAAAATGAATACAGCCAGCGCTGCCACAAGCACGGCCATGTATTTAAGCATTTTACTACCCGACAAGCCTATCTCCTGGAGTAAAAAGCGCCTTACCCTGCGATGATAGGTCTCTTCGGCGGATTTAAATGGGTTTGTCGTGGTATTAATGCAGATTTAAAATGGTCGGCATCAAATAAACGAGGTCGCCTCCGTAGTCAACTGATAGCCTCGTCGATATTGTCCAGCACCAGCCACTCGCCGGGTCCGCCGTGGATTTCCTCCGAAATGGAAAAGGGCACGATGGGACGGGCCTTATCGAGCTCCACGAGGGTCACGTAGCGCTTGTTCAAAAGCGTCCCCTGCGGCTCGGGGGCTAATATTTTACCATAATGGCACCGGATGTCCAGGGCCAGATTTTTTTCTATCTCGGCGCTGAGCGCGCTTTTCACCTCAGCCATGGCCTTTGCCTTTTGGCGGTACCCGTTACTGGCGAAGAACAGCGTGTCTCCCTCTTTGACGAGGCCGTAGGGGCGCTTCCTGCCCATGGAAGCCCTCGCCAGCATGGTCTTCTCGCCGCTCAATAGCTGACGCAGCTCGGCCGCCGAATTCAGGTAGACGATGTGGTCCATAGTAAAGCTCTTTAGCGGCACCTGAGAGGGCCGCATGCGTTAATAAGCTTTCGGCCCCCTATAAAAGAAACCATAGTGTTACCCGAAACTATTACTGGCCTGGGGGCGCATGCCACTGCTCCTCCATGCCCGAGACCATCATCCGGTACTCGTCGTGGAATAGCAGGCTGTCGAACTCCTGGAACGCCCGGAGCATGCTCTCCTTCTCGCCCTCCTGGAGGTAGTCCATGACGGGTATGAAGAAGTGCTTATCCTCTTTTTCAATATGCCGGGGATAGAACTCTGCCAGGCTGTTCAGGCACGCGATGATTTCCGCCTTCGCATCGGGCTTGAGCTGCATATAATTATCTTTCGCCCGGACCAGGTCGTTGACGAGCTTCCTCATGAAAATATGCTCCTGGACGAGGTCGTCCATCATCTTTTTCAGCTCCCGGGCGAGGGGCTTTTTCGAAAGCTCCGCGAACAAGATTTTTTCCTCTTTACCATGGTGGCATATGTCGGAAAATTCCTTCACGAAGCTCACGGCGTTATCGATAAAATCGGGGTCGACACGGCCGTACACGCCGATCCTGTCCAGCTCTACTTGTAACAGGCCGACCATGCGCTCTATGAGCCTGTGCTCGATCATCAGGGGCGCGATGGGCTGCATGACCCGGTGCATTTGTGCCATATTAATAAGAAATGCCTGTATTTTTATATTATTTCTCGAATTTTTTACCATACGGGGCTATCTAACGGTCTTGACCATGAGCACCGGGCAGGGCGCTTCCTTGACCAGCCTGTCGGCCGTCGAGCCCAGTAAAAACTGATAGTAATAAGGCCTCTCGGTGGCGCCTATCATCATGAGGTCGTAGCCTTTCCGGGACTGTTCCAGTATAGCGTCTGCCGGCACACCCTTCGAGAATATCTTTAGCGCTTTCACGCCCTTTTTCTCGATATCTTCCACAAGCGGGTCCAGCACCCTGTCGGCGTCCGACCTGCTTGTGCCCACGTACATGACGGTCACCTCGCCTTTACTCCTGGCGGCGAGCACCTCCGCCATCCTGACCGCCCGGAGGGCGTTCTTATAGCCCGACGTGGGCACCAATATCCTGCCATATTTCACCGGCTCGTCCTTAACGTACCGGAGCACCACCGTCTCCGTGACGGACTTCCTCACTACCTCGTCTATCTTGCTGCCGAAGATGCTCTCCCTGCGCTTACCGTACGTCGAGTTGGCGAAAAAGATCAGGTCATATTTACTTTCGGACGCCTCATCCAGTATGCCCTGTTCGATGGAGCGGGCGTTCTTGACCAGGTAATTGATCTCCAGGCCCCTCTCGATGGAGAGGACCTGCGCCTCCGAGACGACGCTCATGGCCCGCCGCCACTCCACGGCCGATATGGGCAGCTTGCTCGAGGTGATGATGTAGAGCAGCGTGATCTCGCCCTCGGGGCTCAAGAAGTTATTGAGGAAATCGACGGTGATCCTCATGTTCGAGTCTTTCGATATCGGGATCAATATGTTGTCGTACATTGTGCTCACTTTGCATTAAGTCGCTTCATCTCTTCCAGGGCGATGTTGAGCTCCAGGACGTTAATCCTCGGCTCGCCCCATATTCCAAGGAGCCTACCCTGCTCATGCTTTTCTATTAGGTCCTTTACCGCCTCTTCCGCCAGGCCGTTTTCCGCTGCCACCCGGGGGGCCTGCATCATGGCGTTTTCGACCGATATATCCGGGTCGAGGCCGGAGCCCGACCCGAGCACGGCATCGCCCGGCACCGCCGACGCGCCGGGCGGCATCCTCGACTTTACCTCGCCGAGCAGCTCGCTGCTGTTGGGCCCGAGGTTGGACGCCCCGGAGCTCATGGCATCGTATCCGACGGCCGACGGCCTGGAATGGAAGTACCCCGGGCCGGTGAAGTTTTGCCCGATGAGCGCCGAGCCCACGACCGCGCCATCATACGTTACCGGGCTCCCGCCCGACTGCCATGGTAGCGCCGTGCCGGCGAATAAAGTCAAGGCCAGCGGGTACAGGATGCCGCAGGCCAGCACGGCGAGGGCCGTGAGCACGATGCTCGGGTATATGAGTTTTAAATAATTCAAATTCCCACCAGCCAGCTTATTAACATGTCGATGAGCTTTATGCCTATGAACGAGCTCAGAAAGCCGCCGAACCCGTAGACGAGCAGGTTCCTCTTGAGCATCGAAGACGCCCCTATGGAGCGATACCTGACCCCGTTCATGGCCACGGGTATCAAAAGGGGTATCACCAGGGCGTTAAAGATCAACGCCGAGATTATCGCGTTCCGGGGTGAAGAGAGGCCCATGATGTTCAGCGCCGCCAGCGCGGGGAAGCTCGGCGCGAATATCGCCGGCAATATGGCAAAGTACTTGGCCACGTCGTTGGTGACGCTGAACGTCGTGAGCGCGCCCCTCGTGATGAGTAGCTGCTTGCCTATGGTGACCACCTCGATGAGCTTGGTCGGGTCCGAGTCGAGGTCGACCATGTTGGCGGCGTCCTTCGCGGCCGACGTCCCATTGTTCATGGCCAGGCCCACGTCGGCCTGCGCCAGGGCCGGGGCATCATTCGTCCCGTCCCCGGTCATGGCCACGAGGCGGCCGGCCGACTGCTCCTTTTTTATGATGGAGAGCTTATCCTCGGGTATGGCGTTCGCGATGAAGTCGTCCACGCCCGTCTCGCTGGCGATGGCCGCGGCCGTAAGCCTGTTATCGCCGGTGCACATGATGGTCTTGATGCCAATGTGCCTCAACTCGGCTATCCTGTCCTTGATGCCCGGCTTGACCAGGTCCTTGAGCATGATCAGCCCGAGCGCCTCGTCGTTCACGGCTACGGCGAGCGGCGTGGCCCCGCCCCTCGAAATATCGTCCGCCTGTACTCGCAGCGCGTTCGGGACTTCTTTTACTCGCTTAGCCACGGAGTCGACCGAGCCCTTGATAAAGGTAGTGCCGTCCTTCGCGATGAGGCCGCTCGTGCGGGACTCGGGGGTGAAAAGGATGGGCGTCGCGCCCTCGGGGAGCGCGCCGTTGCCCCGGTACCCCAGCTTCTCGCCAAGCAAGATGACCGACCTGCCCTCGGGCGTCTCGTCCATGATCGAGGCCTTCATCGCCGCTTTCACGATGTCGTCCATGCTTATTCCGGGCGCAGGTATGAACAGGCTCGCATAGCGGTTCCCGATGGTGATCGTGCCCGTCTTATCCAGAATGAGCACGTCCACGTCCCCGGCCGCTTCGACTGCCCTCCCGGACTTGGCCACGACGTTCACCATGGTGACGCGGTTGACGCCCGCGATCCCAATGGCCGGCAGCAGCCCGCCGATGGTCGTGGGCATGAGGCATACGAACAGCGTTATGAGCACTCCCACGTCCAGCAATATGTTAAAATATAAGGCCGTTGGCACCATGGCCACGACGACCACCAGGAGCACGATGGTCAGCGAGACGAGCAGCACGGTCAGGGCGATCTCGTTGGGGGTCTTTTGCCTTTCGGCGCCCTCGACCAGCCGTATGATCCGGTCCAGGAAAGTATTGCCGGGCTCCGACGTGATCTTGACCTCAGCGTTCCCCGATAATACCTTCGTGCCGCCCAGAACTGAGGTGCGGTCGCCGCCGCTCTCCCTGAGCACGGGCTCGGACTCTCCCGTCATCATGGACTCGTCCAGGAGCAGCGAGCCATGTATGATGCTCCCGTCGCTCGGCACGAAGTCGCCAGCCTTTAGTAACACCACGTCTCCCTTCGCCAGCATGGTGGAGCTCGTCTCGATGATGGCCCCGCCCGGTCCCATCACCCTGGCGATGATCTCCTTTTTCATCTTACGCAGGCTGTCCGCCTGGGCCTTGCCCTGCGCCTCGGCCAGCGCTTCCGAGAAGAACGAGAAGCCGATGGTCAGGAACAATATGATGGCAATGACGACGTAGTCCGACCTGCCAAGCATCGTGCCCTCTACGTCCACGAACTCAGAGGGGAAGACGGCGATGAGCGCCGAGATGATGAAACACAGGTAGAGTATAAAGACGACGGGATTCCTGGCCGCGTACCTGGGGTCGAATTTATACAGGGAGAAGATGAGCGCGTCTTTGAGAAGCTTCGGCGAGAACCAGGATTGGCCTACCATTGTTTCACCTCAACGCGAAGATCTCGGCGATCGGCCCCAGCGATAGCTCGGGCAGGAAAGTGATGGCGCCCACGATTATAATTATCCCGACCAGGAATATGGCGAACGTCAGGTTATCCGTCGGGAGCGTCCCGATGGTCGCCTCTACCGGCTTCTTCCGGGAAAGCGATCCTGCCACGCCCAGCGCCGCCACCAGGGGCACATACCTGCCCAACAATATGGTCAGGCCCGAAACCAGGTTGAAGTAGAAGGTGGTGTTCCTGATGCCGGCCATCCCCGAGCCGTTATTCGCAGAAGCGGACAGGAACTCGTACATGATCTCGCCGAAGCCCCGCGGCCCCGCGTTAAGGGCGAATGCGTGGGATGGGTCTATGAGCGCCGTGAGCGCCGTCGGCGTTAGCACGAAGATGGGATGCACGATGATCACGAGCGCTATGAGCTTCATTTCCGAAGGCTCGATCTTCTTGCCTAAAAACTCGGGCGTCCTTCCCACCATCAGGCCGGCGATGAAGACCGAAAGCAGTACGTATATGAGCATGACGTCGAATCCAGCCCCTATGCCGCCAGGGGCGCACTGGGCCATCATCCCGAACATGGCGCCGAGGATGGCCCACGGCATCATTGAAGTGATCGAGCAGGAGGCGGCCCCGCACTGGACGTATGTGCACGTCGCTATGAAAAAGGCGCTTTCGTATCCCGAGAACCTGGCCTCCTTACCCTCGAGGTATCCGGACGCCGATTGGACGGCCGCCGGGAGATAGGGGTTCGTGGACTCGCCGTACATCATTATAAGCGATACGGGCACGAAGATGAGCAGCATGACGGCCATGAGCAGCAATCCCTGCTTACGATTGCCGATCATTACGCCGAAAGCGTAGGGCAGCGCGAGCGGTATGAGAAGCGTAAAGAAGAGCTCCAGCACGTTGGTTAACGGGGTGGGATTTTCATATGGATGGGCCGAGTTGGCGCCATAATAGCCGCCGCCGTTCGTCCCGATGGCCTTTATGGCCTCCAGCGATGCGACGGGCCCGAGCGGGATGGACTGTACGGCGCCCGTGATCGTCTTTACGTCCAGCGTCCCGCCGAGCGATTGGGGAGTGCCGCTCGCAACGAGAACGAGGGCGAATATGAACGATAGCGGGAGGAGCACCCGCACGATGCATCTCACCACATCACGGAAAAAATTCCCCACTTTACCGCCCGTGGACTTCAGCCCGCGGACGATGGCGAACGTCGATACGAGGCCCGTTGCCGCCGAGAAGAACATGAGCGTCGTGAGTACGAGCGCCTGTCCCAGCGGGCTGAACGTATCGCCCGAGTAGTGCTGCTGGTCCGTATTGGACGTGAACGACGAGGCGGTGTGGAACGCGAGGTCGGGCGTCATGCCCAGCGCCAATAGCACGGCGAATGAGAACGCCCAGAGGATGGCGTTAGTCAAAATAAGGGAAAACGCATACTCTTTCCAGTCCATATCATGCCTGTCGAGGCCCCTTAAAGCCCATGAAATAGCCTGCTCCACGGGGTCGAATATCCGGCCTAAAAAAGGCTTTCCGGAAAATATCGAGGCGAGGTACGCGCCCATCGGTATCGCGAATACCGCCGAGAGAGCCACGATCATCATTGCCTGGAGAGCGCCGGATAGAAATTCCACATGAGTCACCGCTCAAAACTTTTCCGGGCGTACCAGCGCGTAGAACAGGTATACGAATGCCAGGATAACGGCGATTATTACAATGATTTCTCCGATCATCCCGCTCACCGCGCCATGGTCGACTATAGCTTCCGTCTATTTTTATACGTTTATCTCTTTACGAATGGTTAAACGCCGCCGTGGCTAATTCCTGCCCTCGACAGCGTTTCCCATCGCAGGATAGTTCATCTAAAATGAGTATAAAAAGCTGACGCGCCGACCTTAATAGCCCATATAAAAAACTATCGATTTTGAACGAAGATAAAAAACCAAAGCCCCTATAGGGCTTTTTAAATAATGAGCTTATCTCTTCTTGGGCGCAGCCTTCTTCTTAGCCTTTGCCGCTGTCTTGGGCTTTGTGCTGCTGCCGCCACATCCACATCCTGCCAATTTGCTCACCTCTTAAAAAATTTATAAAATAAGATGAGTCCTCATTATACAAATACTTAGTTCTTTAGCAGGAGGTCGGCCAGCTCTTCGACGCCTACGCCCTTCCTCAAATTCGTCTTTAATATCTTTATGTTCGAGTTGTGGCGCCTCATGTCGCGCTCCATGCGCTCCACGCTCGCCCCGACCGCCTCGGCCAGGTCTACCTTGTTGATTATGCCGATCTGGCATTCCCTGAAGATGGCCGGGTGCTTGTTGACCACGTCGTCCCCTTCCGTGACGCTCACTATCACGACTCGCTTGTGGCTACCTACGGGGAAGTCCGTGGGGCACACCATGTTGCCCACGTTCTCGATAAATAAAAAGTTAATATCGCCTAACGGTAATTTGTGGAGCGCGTGGTGGACCATGTGGGCGTCCAGGTGGCACTCCGTGCCCGTGTTCAAGTTCTGGGTGGGTATATTCAGCGCGTTGATGCGCTGGTAATCGTCATCGCCGTAGCAATCGCCGACGATGGCCCCTACCTTCATCCCGCGCTTCTGCAGCAGGGGCGTCAGCCTCTCGATGAGCATGGTCTTGCCCGAGCCCACCGCCCCGAGGATGTCGACGGCTTTAACTCCGTGTTCATTCAAATGCTCACGGTTTTCCTCGGCTTCCCTGCGGTTGGCCTCTGTGACGTTGGCGCCTACGTTGACTTCGACTTTGTGCAAAGTATCACCTATGATTAATAAGAATTATGCATAGTTCATGGTGGTGCAATAAATATTTGTCGCCATAAGAAGAGAAGGGTGTTTTGTTCATTTTTCTTGCTGGCGGGTTGGCGTCGGTTCTAGAAGGCAACGGTGGTTTGTTTGGGTTTTTTCTTGGCGGGTCTCCTTCTAGAAGTATATGGGCTTCTTCCTTCTGGCGGGTCGACGCCCGGCCATCAGGCCGGGCTACTCGGCGTTTTGGGTGCTGCGGTGTCGGGGCCGGTAAGCAAGAGCGCTCCGCGCGGCCGCTGATGCGGCGTGCTCGCTCGCAAGCACTAAGCAGCGTTTTACTAAAGAAAAACGCTCATTGCCCCGCCACCTCCGCATCCGCTGATGCGGACTGATGCCCAAAACGTCTCGACGACCGCCGATCCTTACACCTTGTTTAGGCTCGGGTCGCATAGTCTATGGTTCGTTTTTTTATTCGTTTGCCATCAGGCAATCAAAGAATCGGGGGTCCACGAGGGGGCGGAGCGAAGCGGAGTCCCCCTTCAGTCTTAGTAATAGAAGCCGTGGTGTCTAACCATCCTTTTCCTTCTGGAACGAAGCGGAGTCCCCCTTCAGTCTCAGTAATAGAAGCCGTGGTGCCTAACCATCCATGTTATTCTGGGCTGCCTAACCATCCATGTTATTCTTCTTGTAACCATTCTTTATCTTCCTCAAACCATCCATTATCTTTTAGAACTTATCACAGAACGTCAAACTTTATATGTTAAAATCGCCATTTATTGAACAACTCAAATGATTCTGCTCATTTAAAGTTTAATCGATGGTGTTGTGGTTATGATAAAAGGCGACGCACTATACAGCGGAAAGGCGAAAACGGTCTACGCTACGGCCGACCCCAGGCGCTTCATCGTCAAGTTCAGGGACGACGTGACGGCGGGCGACGGGGCAAAAAAGGCCAGCTTGAAAGGAAAGGGATTCTATAACGCCCAGATATCGGCGAAACTCTTCAAGCTTCTCGCCGATAACGGCATCAGCACTCATTACATTAAGATGATATCCGGGGACGAGATGCTCGTACACGCCTGCAACATGATCAAGATAGAGGTCATCCCCAGGAATATCGCCGCGGGCTCTATAGTCAGGAAGTACGGCTTCGCAGAGGGCCAGAAGTTCGAGCCGCCCCTCGTCGTCATGGACTACAAGAACGACGCGGCACACGACCCCATGCTTAACGACGACATCGCCATCGCCCTAGGCATCGCCACCGAGAAGGAGCTTCGCAAGATAAGAAAGATCTCCCTGCGGGTCAACGAGATACTACAAAAGTACATGGACGAGAGGGGCCTGCTGTTGCCGGACTTCAAGCTTGAGTTCGGGAAGGTCGAAAAGAAGATAGTCGTGGCGGACGAGATATCGCCGGACACCATGCGCCTGTGGAAGAAGGGCACCCGCGAAAGCCTGGACAAGGACGTGTTCCGGTTCGATAAGGGGGACCTCATGACGGCCTATGACGAGGCCGCCAGGCTCATCGCCCCCGAGGTCTTCAAGTAAAGCTTAGAATAATCTTTTCAGGAATTCCCGGCCCTCCACGGAGCCGAACAGCGGCGGGTCCCATAATTCCTCGACCTCGGCCCGCTCCACCAGGACCTTCTTCTTCTTCACGGGGTCGTAGCCTTCCTTTTCCATGGCCTTCTTATATATAAAAACGCCCTTCCGCTGCCACGCCGGCGTTTCGTTTAAATTAGTGCCACGTTGCCACATCATCTCGTGGATGTCCTCGAACTTCATGCCGTGCATCTTTTTGGAGGCCTCGCGCTCCGGGATGCCCTCTTTGACCAGCGTATAAAAGCCGTAGGACTGCATGTGGTTGCGCCACGCCTCCGCCTGCCGCCACCGCAAGTAGCCGGCAACGTCCTCGTAGTGGAGGGGCACGACACGGGCGTCAAAGGCAAGGGGCGCGTCCACGCCAAGCGTGATCGTCAGGATACTGGCCAGATAGGAAGGCACGACGGAATCGAGCTTCTCCACGCGCCCGTCGAAGGGCAGCACCTTGAAAAAGACGTTGAGCTCGTCGGAGAACGTATAGATCCAGTCGGGCCCCAGCCCGCTCTCCTCGACGAGCGACCGCCCCGCCGAGACCATCGCCCGCTCAAACCTGACATCGTAGGGCTTCTCGAGCCCTAGCCGGGCCAGAGACTCCTTAAAGTTCCTGCCGTCGGCCCTCACTATCACGGGCGGCAGCGCCCTGATATCCTTGTAGATCTCCTTAGCCTTGAATAGCTCGTCCTTTTCGACCATACGGCACCTAAAAGCATTACATTTATTTATCCGTATGGTATATTACCATTTTTCATCCCGGAGGAGCACCGGCCATGTCCATAGTCCACGACATTAAGTTGCCGGCGTATGACTGCAGGCTCTGGATATTATTCTTCGGGATGGCCCTCAACCAGTTCGGCATGTCCATCGTGATGCCATTCATCTCCATATACCTGTACTACTATCAGGGCTTCTCCGGGTTGACGAACGCCCTCGGGTTCGCAGTGGGCCCCCTCGTAGGGGGCATATTGCTCGACCATCTGCCCTCGTTCGCCATGTGGCTCATCGTAGCGGCCGCTGGAGTAGCGTGCGCTCTCGGCTTCATCTATCTGAAAAAGCTGGTGCCCGGTGTAAAGAACGGCTCACGCCTGGCCGAATAGGCCAAAAACCGGCCTCAAGAAAGCTACAAAAAAGATAGCGCCAGCGCGCCTTTTTATGTCTCTTCGGCCTCTCCCTTCTCGCCCAGGTTCACGTTCGGCTGCCTGATGATGACGATGTCGCCCGCGGCCAGCACCCACCTGTAAGGGATGATGACACCCTTGGTCTCCACGTCGAACATGTCCTTGTTGATGTTACCCAGGGCAAGTCCGGAGATCTTCCTATCGTTAGCCTCGAGCTGGACGTCCTGCACCTTACCAACGTACTTCCCTTTATCAGTATAAACGTTCAGGTCGAACAAAGAGGTAATATCAGCAATCATTAAGACTCCTCCCCCCTACTTATGGTCCTATAATGATATATACTTTGTTGAATAATATTCAAATGTTATGGACTCTTCCTTAAAAATCGGGAGCGTGATGGGCATTCCCATCAAGCTGCACATAACTTTTTTACTCATCCTGCCGTTCATAGCCTTCGCCTTTGCAACGTCGCCCGCGCCGCTTGGCTTCAGCAACGTCCCCGACATCTGGGTAAAGATCGGCCTGAGCTTGCTGGCGGCCATCTTTTTATTCGCCTGCGTGCTCATCCACGAGATAGGGCACTCCTACATCGCGGTGAAGAACGGCATAAAGATAGGCGGCATCACGCTCTTTTTATTCGGCGGCGTCTCCGAGATGGAGGACATACCCAGGAACCCAGGCGTGGAGATGCTAATGGCCTTCGTGGGGCCCGCCATCAGCGTCGTTCTGGGCGTAATCTTCGCGGCCATATACTTCCTCGTCCCCGGCATACAAGGCGACATCTATATCGGCACGATGGTCGCCCTTCTGGCGTACATGAACATCGCCCTGGGGCTCTTCAACATCATTCCGGCCTTCCCGATGGACGGGGGCAGGGTATTAAGGGGATTCCTGGCTGAGCGGATGCCGTATATCCGGGCCACCCGCATCGCGGTGAGCATTGGCAAGCTGTTCGCCTACATACTCGCCCTCATCGGCCTGTTGACCTGGCCGGTCGGCCTGTGGTTCATCGTCATCGCGATCTTCATCTATATCGCCGCGGGCGAGGAGGAGCGCTCCACGACCGTCTCTTTAACGCTCGAGGGGATCAAAGTAAAGGATATCATGACCGGGGACGTGCACACGCTGGATGCCAGCGCCACCGTGGCCCAGGCCATAGACACGATGTTCAAGCTTAAGCACCTGGGCTACCCCGTCATGGAGGGCGGAAAGATGGCTGGCATCGTCACGCTGACCGACGTCTCGCGCGTCCCGGTGGAGGCAAGGGCGACTACGCCCGTCAGGGATGTGATGACCAGAAAAGTTATTACATTGAAGCCCGATGATGATGCGTTCACGGTGCTCCAAAAGCTTTCGACGAACAAGATAGGGCGCCTCGTGGTCATGGAGGGCGACAGCATCGTCGGCATCATCTCGAGGACCGACATGCTGAAGGCGCTTGAGCTGTACGAAGTAACGCGAAGCCCGCCAGCGGCGCCTAAGCCGTAGAGCCTATAATTGATAAAAACAATAAAAATATTATATAATATATTTATATTACTCATCATTAATTTGGCATCGGTCGTGAAAAGTTGATCGAAGGACAGACGGACACTCACACTTCCCCTAATCCGCTGGACAACATAGTGCTCGTGGGCACTGCCCACGTATCGGAGAAGAGCATAAAGGACGTGGAAGAGGCCATAGAGGCCAACAAGCCGGACGTCGTGGCAGTAGAGCTCGACGCCCGCCGCTACCAGGCCCTGAAGGAAGGCGGCCAGGGGAAAAAAGAGATACCCATCAAGGAGCTTTTGAAGGGCAATAACCTGGCGATCTTTTTAATACAGACGATGCTGGCCTTTGTCCAGCGCAAGGTCGGCGCCGAGATGGGCGTAAAGCCGGGCTCCGAGATGCTCGCCGCCATCGAAGCGGCCGACAAGAGGGGCTTACAGGTGGCGCTCATCGACCGGGACCTGGGCGTTACGCTCTCGCGGTTCTGGAACAAGATGACGCTCGGCGAGAAGTTCAAGATGCTCTATTCCCTGGTTTTAGCCGGGCTGGGCATCGGGACCAAGGACATAGACATCGATAAAATGACCCAGGAGGACGTAGTGTCCGACCTCATCGAGGAGCTTCGGGAGTTCACTCCGTCGGTGGCGGAAGTCCTGGTCGACGAGCGGGACGCCTACCTGGCGCACAACCTGCTGGAGATCGGCCGCACAAAGCGTGTCGTCGGCGTGGTCGGGGCGGGCCACCGGGAGGGCATTAGAAAATACCTTGAGCACCCGGAGACCATTCCGCCCATCGAGTCCATATCGACCGTCCCTCAGAAACGCCACATACCATGGCTGAAGGTCTTCAGCGCACTCATCGTCCTGTCCGTCGTCCTCGTGTTTTTATTGCTGATACTATCGGGCATACCCCTGGAGCAGCTCTTTCTGGCGCTGGCCGTGCTCTTCGTCGTGCAGGGCATCCTGTCCGCCCTGGCAGTGGCGCTCGTGGGCGGCCACTGGAAGTCGATAGCCACGGCGTTCGCCCTCGCATGGTACGCTTTCCTTAACCCTCTCCTGGCCATCGGGTGGCTCGCAGGCGTGGTGGAGGCCTCGCAGCGCCCTCCGACCATGGAGGACCTGAACACGCTTCTCGGCAGTGGGGACGACGACCTGGGCGTCATCGACACGCTCAAGGGCATGTTTAAAAATAAGTTGTTCAGGGCCATCGCCGTGGCGGCCATGGCGAACGTCGGCAGCATGGTGGGCACATTCGTGGGCGCCGCCATACTCGTGTACTATTTTAACCTTACCGACCCCGTGGCCCTCCTGCAGGCGGGCGTCATCAATGGCTACCACGCCATCGCCACCTGGCTGGCGACCATAAGGCTCTAACCTAAGAACACAAAGAAAATCAAGCCCCACGAAGGACGGTTTCAGGCACGAAGACACGCCAAAGGCGTGCCTGAAACCGTCCTTCGTGGGGCTTAGTATTTTTCGTGGGGCTTATTAGGCTTAGAGCGGCTTGAGGCGTATCTTCCCCTTCTCGAGCCGGGCGACGAAGGGCTCGAAGCTCTTCGCGTAGGGGGCCTTTTTGACCTGCAGAAGGGCGTAGCCGCCATAATCCCATACGTCGACGGCGCCGCCCGAGGACGCCACGATGTCGCCCGACAGGGAGCAGCCCGAGGCGGGGCCGCAGAAAGAGACGAGAAGGTCCTCTTTTCCAAGTACCTGGCTTAACACGTACGCATAAGCCCTCCACGCTTCCTCCGGGCCTGCGGCCATCTCAAGGGCGCCAGCGTCCACGAAGAAGCGGCACCGCTTTCCACTGGCCACGCGGGACCGGGCCGCCTTCACGGCCGGCTCCTGCTCTCCCTTATCCATGGTGACGGCGAACGGGTCGATGGTTGCCAGGCGTCCCTTTAGCTCGCTTTCCGGCCCCAGGTCCCCGGCGAGCGACTCTATGGGAAGGCCATCGGAGGACACGTATACCATGCCGTCCCCGGACCGGAGCGCCTCCCGCATCATCGCCTCCATAAGCGGCCGGTACAGCGTGGCGTCGGCCACGTCGAAGTGCCAGGCGGAGCCGTATGGCATGCCGACAATGTCCTCGTCCAGCCCCTCGACGCCCGTCTTCGCAGGCTCCCCTTCCGGCACGGCACCGGCGCCCGGCGCCAGCACGCAGATGCCGTCGCTTGAAATGCTATACAGGTAGCGTCCGGAGCTATGCGCCTGGCCCCTCAGCTTGGCCACCTCCATGATCTTCACCGACACCCCGAGGCCGCCGGCGCCCGGCAGCTCGCGGCGCCCCAGGTCGACGATGCCGTCGGTAAGCTGCCTCTCCATCCCCTCGCCGTCCCCCGGCTCGGCGGTAAAAATGATGGTGCACCCTGAGCGGGAAGCCCATCCCATGAACAGCAACAGCTTCTTGCGGCGCTCCATGTCGTCGCCAAGAAATAAATTAATGGAAGTGATCGAGTCAACGATGAGGTGGTCGATGCGGTGCGAGCTCACCTTTTCCTGCACGATATCAAAGATATCGCCCGCGTACTGCCCTTCCATGATCGTGCCGAGCGAATAGTCCCAGAACTCCACGAACCCGCCCTCCTCCCGGGGCCCATAGTAATCCAGGTTGACGCCCGTCCTGATCAAGCCCAGGTCGAAGAAGGACATCGGAGAGGCGAACTTATTGATAGTATATAATAATTCGCAGGTGCTGACGAATAGAACCCGCTCGCCCTTCCGGGCCTGGTTGAACGTGTACTGCAGCGCCATCACGGTCTTGCCCGAGCCCGGCGGGCCGGAGACGAGCAAGGTCGAGCCCTTCGGTATGCCCCCTCCCAGGAGCATATCGAATCCGTCTATGCCTGTCTTGACAGTTGTTAGCGCCATGCTCGAACACCACGATAGAAATAGCATTATATTGGCGAGCCAACAATATATAAGTATTTTTAGGAATGCGCCACCGGCCCCGTGCCGGCGTGTCATGCGGTCGGTAAAAAAACGAATATTTATATACTAATGTCTCTATTAAATATATTTAAGGCACATATGAGGACGATGCGATGAAGATCGACAAGATGAACAAAAAAATATTGAACATCCTACAGCAGTCGGGCAGGATGACCTACAAGGACGTCGCCAAGAAGATAGACCGCGCCCAGTCCACGGTCCGGGACCGTATCGGGATCATGGAGGAAGAGGGCGTCATCAGGGGCTACACTGTCGTCATAAACAAAAAGAAGGCCGGCCTCGACTGTTACGCGATCGTTAAGTGCAAGGTCGACTCGGGCAGGCTCGACGAAGTGACCAGAAAGCTAAAACGCGTCGACAACGTCCTGCAGGTTTACCACACGAGCGGCGCATATAACCTGACGTTCCTCATCGCCACCTGGGATTACGACGAGCTGAAGAGGATCATGAAGGACAGGATAGCGCCCCTGGGCATCAAGGACTACGAGACGATCATCATCATGGAGTCCATCCGCGAGATGGCCTACGTGGATATTCACTAAAGATATACGCGATCGTCCTTTTTTAATAACGCTAATTTTTATTCGGCTTTTTCACCTGCTGGTTGACGGCCTCGTACTTCAGCGGCGTCTCCAGGATCTTTTTCGTCGTCAAAATGGTGTTTGTGTTGAGGACGCCCTGGATTGCCGAAATATTTCCAATGATCTCGCGCAGCATGTCCACGTTGCTCGTCCTAAGCTTCAGCATGAGGTCGAAGGGCTCCAGCGTCTCGTAGATCTCGAGCACCTCTGCCATGCCCACGAGCTGCAGTATGACGTCCTCCTTCTTCTTGCCCACGAGGGCGCTGCGCTCCAGCTCTATGCCGACAAAGGCCACGGTCTTCAGGTCTAAAATAATGGGATCGAAAATGATTGTGAACCGCTCGATGACGCCTCCGTCGACCAGGCGGTTGATCCTCTTATGGATGGTGGAAGGCGAGACGTTAAGCTCTTCCCCGATGCAGGCGAGGGGCGTGTTACTATTTTCGCACAGCTTCCTGATGATGTAGATATCCGTCTCGTCGAGGTTGCCTTTAAATTTAGAGCTCATTTATCGAGCGCTCCATTATAACAACATTACAATAGCTTGCTATACTTATATATACCTTTCCTAATCTAGTGAATTTATTATCATATTAAGCGTTAATATATTAAATTTTTATCAACACATGGAAAAAATTTACAATTATGGTACAGCCGAAGACGCTCAATACGATGGTGGAGCCTACATTCTATGAGAAAATGGAAATTAGCCTCAATAAAAAGCATATGCACAACAAGCCCTTTCCAAACAAACACGGGACTATTGGAATATTTTTAACTTAATAAGCCCTAGTAAGCCATTCAATCGTATTACTAGCGAATAAACGTTAAATATTGGCTCGTATAAGAAGTGCTTGCTGTGATGTGAATGCCCTCGTGGCTCAGTATGGTCAGAGCGACTGACATGTAATAAGTTCCTTACATGACATCAGTACGTCGCAAGTTCAAATCTTGCCGGGGGCTCCATAAATTTTACCTCTCCTAAAGAGCCGCTTTTTTAAAATTTACTTAAAATAAGCTAAAAATGAAAAGCCGAGGGCAGGACAAGGACAGACATCAAGAGAGTTAAAACACTTGCCCAAGTCCTGAGCCTCTATAAGTGGAAAAAAAAATAACTTGAAAATAATCGATCACATATATCCGAACTAATATATCCGAACTAATTATCACCCCCTGCGCCTGTATGCGATCTACATAATCGTATAGAGCCTCTGGCAACGGACTCGGCCCATGAATACAGCTCTTCCAGCCTGGCTTCATCTTCTGCCTCTGCGGTAATACGGATCTTCGGCTCGGTGCCGGAAGGCCTTAACAGTACCCATCCATTTTTATACGCTATGCGATACCCATCCAGGTCGCTTATTGAAAGGAAACCCGACGACCTGATGCCCAGCGCTTTACCGGCCTTGAGCGCAAGCTCAGGCGTCATATCATCGTTTACGATACCACGGATGCCGGAGGAGCCGAACAATGACATTACCGTTACTCCACTGTGACGGACTTAGCGAGGTTACGAGGCTTATCGACGGGACAGCCTCTGAACATGGCCATATGATAGGCAAATAGCTGTAGCACTATGGCCGAAAGGATGGGGGCAATATATTCATTGGACTCCGGTATCCGCACAACGAGATCGACCAGCTGGTCGATGGAGTCGTCATTTTCGCTTGCGATCACGATCGTGGAGGCGTCCCTGGCCTTGATTTCCTTGATGTTGCTTATCATCTTAAGATAAGTAGGACATTTTGTAGCAATGGCTATGACAGGCACGTTGGTAGTGATGAGCGCAAGCGGGCCGTGCTTTAGCTCCCCCGCGGCATAGCCCTCGGATAGTATGTACGATATTTCTTTGAGCTTAAGCGCTCCCTCTAATGCTATCGGATAGTTCAAGTTCCTGCCAATAAAGAAGAACTGGCTCGATTTCATGAACATCATGGCGATATCCGCGATATAACGCTCGTTCTCCAGTACGTGATGCACCTTCTGCGACAGCATCTTGAGCTCGGAGATCAGCTTTTTAGCCTGCTCGGCGTTAAGCGTGCTCTTGATAGTGCCTAAATAGATCGCGAGCAGGTACATGACGACTATTTGCGAAGTGAACGTCTTAGTGGCCGCGACCCCGATCTCCGGGCCCGACCTCATATAAATTGTGCAGTTAGCCTCGCGGGATAGCGTGCTTCCTACCACGTTGATTATGGCGATCGCCCTGCAGCCCTTTTTCATAGAGTCCTTGACGGCAGCTATGGTATCCGCGGTCTCGCCTGACTGGGAGAGAGCGATAATGAGCGTATCAGGGCCGAGCCGGTTCGACGAGTACCGGAACTCCGAGCCTATTTCCACGCTTACGGGGATGTCGGTCATCGATTCCATAGCATATTTACCGATGAGGCCGGCGTGGTATGACGTGCCGCACGCGACGATGACGATGCGCTTGATATCGCATATGTCCTCCTTAGTCAAGGTTATCTCCGGCAGGATCGCCTCGCCGGTAAGCTCATTGAGCCTGCCTGCCAGCGTATCCTTCAGGGACTTGGGCTGCTCGTGGATCTCCTTCAGCATGAAATTCTCGTAACCGGACTTTTCCGCCGCCTCGCAATCCCACTCGATGGCCCTGACCTCCCTTGTGACCGGGCGCCCGCTAAAGTCCATGGTGGTGATACCGTCGCCCGACATTATGACAATGTCGCCGTCCTCGATGAAAACGGCTTTTTTAGTATATTTCAGGAAAGCCGTGACATCGGAGGCCAGGAAGTACTGCCCCTCGCCCAGCCCGATGACCATCGGGCTGTCTTTCTTGGCGGCGAATATCCTTCCAGGCGCAAATTTACTGACAATGGCAATGGCAAACGAGCCCTCAAGCTCTTTAACCGATTGCTGGAGGGCTTGAATGACATCCCCCTTAAAATTCTTCTCTATTAGATGAGCGATGACCTCAGTATCGGTCTCGGACAAGAAATCATGTCCCGAGGCCATTAGCTCTTTTTTAAGCTCCTGGTAATTCTCGATGATGCCGTTATGGACGACGGCAAAGTTCCCCAAACAATCTTCGTGGGGGTGAGCATTACGTTCAGACGGTTTACCATGCGTGGCCCACCTGGTGTGGCCGATACCGGCCGAGGCATTCAACGCGCTCGGTATCTTTTTCTTAAGATTGAAGATACGGCCATAGGACTTGATGACCCTTAATGAGCCATTCGAAACGAGCGCTATCCCGGCCGAGTCATAGCCCCTGTACTCAAGGCACTCGAGAGAGTCTAACAATACATTTGCAGTATTGCCATTTCCTATATATCCGACTATTCCGCACATATTTGACTCCTATCTATTTAGACGACGACCGTATGGTCCCTGATGTTCGACCTTACAACGATACCGGAGCCAACCTTACACCGAATCCCTATGATATTCCCCGGACTCGAAAGCACCCTGCCGGCGATATCCGTATTATCCCCTATGATGGCGCCAATTCTGGCTTCCTTCAGCGCGCCATCCGCCTCCACCATGGCGTCACCCTCTTCAGCGATGAAACCAGCCCCCAGCGTCGTGCCCTCCCCAATGATCGACCCTGAGATGTGGCTTAAAGAAGCGACCTTTACATTATCCATTAAAATGCTGTTCGATATCCGGGTAAACGGCTCTATCGTGCAGTTGCTGCCGATACTGGTATCCGGTAATATGACGGAGTTAGGGCCAATTTCGCAATTATCGCCTATGCACACGGGGCCCATGATGTAAGAGCCGGACCGGATAACTGTATTGTTTCCTATCCCCACGTGTCCCGTTACATGAGCGTCTTTTTCTATTATGCCCGACATATCGAACGTCTGGCGCTTTAACATCGCCGAATTCAACTCTAATAAGTCCCATGGGTATAACGCATCCATCCACCTTGCTTTGGAATTTATACCCCGGACAGCGTATTCGCTGCTTATCATTTTTTTAATAGCATCTGTGATCTCGTATTCGCCCCTCTCGGAAATATCCATGGACCTTAAAAATTCGAATATTTTAGTCGAGAAGCGATAAACCCCTGCATTTACAATGTTGCCGTTGTCTTCGTATTTAGGCTTCTCCTGTATACTCTTGACCAGCCCATTATTGGTCTCGACCACGCCATATTTTTTGGCGGGACTGGCATGGATGGTGAGCATGGCGGCATCGCAAAGCTCGGCCTGCATGATTAGTTTTATGTCAGAAGCATTAACGACAGTGTCGCCATTGACAAGCAAGAAATGGTCATGTATAAGGTCAGTCACCTGATGCAGGGCATGGGCAGTGCCTAGTTGAGGGTTTTGCTCCACATAAGTGATATCCACTCCCCATGCATGTCCATCTCCGAAGTAGTCCATGATCTTTTCACGCTTATAGCCGACGACCATTATTATATCGATAATGCCGCTTTCCCTGAGAGCGGCGATCACATATTCCAGAATGGGTTTATTAGCGACAGGTATCATTACCTTGGGCCGGGTGATCGTAAAAGGCTTAAGACGGCTACCTTCGCCTGCGGCAAGTACAACAGCGATCATAATATAATTAAATCTCCATATATAGATCGATTAGCTATCCCTTTTATAGTAACAAATTATAAATTAATAATTTATATAATTATTCATTATTTATATTTGATTATAATATAATTTCTTATGTAAAAACCGATTTTCATAAATATGGTTAGCGGGTAAGAGTAAGGGGTTTATTTGTGCCTTCAGTAGTTCCGTGGTTATATATCTTTTGTTTTTGGGGTGGGGGTTTGGTGATGGCATGCGCTCTGCCATCTGGTGTTTGAGAATGGTTCAAGGGCTACGTGGGCAGTTGTACTATTAGTTTCTTGGTTAGTCTGACCTTTTCCTTCCTGAATATCATAGAACTCCGGCCCATAAGTACGGCCCTGCCCCGGGAAAATCGAAACAACCGCTGAACAAGCTAACTAAGAGATTTAAACCCATAAAACTCATATCAACCAATAAGGCTGACTCAGGCTCTTTCAAACAATCACCAAAAACCCAAGCCAACCTCAAACCAAATACTAATTCTTAAACCACAACAAAAACCCCACATACAACAGACACCAGCAAAACAAACACGTAACTACTGGCCTTATACAGGCGCTAAGTGATATACCGATTATCACGAGGTTTTATTAATATTCGGAGATATTTATTCGTAATTTTCCAAATTTATTATTATGTTTACACTTAACACGGCTACTTAACCAAAAGTTTTATTTGAGCGAAATAATTATATGATATACAAATATATTTTTCCTATATATAAGGTTGAATTATATGAACAATAGAATAAAAGTTGAACTTTGTAAAAGAGGCCCCATAAAGAGGATAGGCGTCGTAGGCATGGGCTACGTGGGCATACCCTCTGCGATGTTATTCGCGGACTCAAAAGCTTATGACTTTGTTTGGGGCTTCCAGCGCGATTCTCCTCTGTCGGGCTATAAGATAGAAACGTTAAATCGCGGCGAATGTCCCCTAAAAGGAAAAGAGCCCGGGCTGGACAACCTTATAAAAAAAGTAGTTCAACTTGGAAAATTTAAATGTACTTCCGATTTTTCTAAGATCGCCGACGTGGATGCGGTCACTCTAGCCATACAGACGCCATTCTTGAATCCCAGAGACCTTGAGCCGGATTATAGCGCGTTAACGGAAGGTCTACGATCGGTAGGAAGAAATATTTCTGAAGGTACGCTGGTGGTCCTTGAATCGACGATAACGCCGGGAACGACAAACGGGCTCGCGAGGCAAATACTTGAGCAAGAATCGGGCATGAAAGCCGGTGAAGATTTTGCGCTTGCCCATGCGCCTGAAAGAGTAATGGTCGGTAGACTTCTCCAAAATTTAAGGGAGCATGACCGGATTGTGGGCGGTTTCGACGACGCCAGCACGGAGAGGGCCATCGAGCTCTACTCGAAGATTCTCACGAAGGGAAAGACCATACCAATGTCTGCCATGGCCGCCGAGGTAACAAAAACCGCAGAAAATACGCTGCGCGACCTGCAGATCGCGGCCGTTAACGAGCTGGCATTATATTGCGAAGCGATGGGCATCAACGTGTACGACGTCAGGGCAGGCATCGATAGCTTAAAAGGGGAAGGGATCACGAGGGCCGTATTATATCCTGGCGCCGGCGTGGGCGGACACTGCCTTACTAAAGACACCTACCATCTCGAGCGCGGCGTGAAGATATCTGATATGAGGCTTGATTATCCGACGGATAAGGACTCCCTGTTCGTCCTCGCGCGATATATTAACGACTTTATGCCGGATCACATGTACAACCTTACGGTCCAGGGCATGGAGAGGGTCCATAAAACGCTCTGCGGCTCGAAGGTCGCATTATTAGGATGGGCGTTCCTTAAGGATTCGGATGATGCGAGGAATACGCCTTCAGAGCGGTACAGGAACCTCCTGTTGAATGCGGGAGCGAGAGTGGAAGTCCACGACCCATACGTGGCCCATTATCCCTCCGTCATGATCTCCCACGACCTGGAGGAGGTCGTAAAAGGTGCAGACGTAGTGGCCATATTTACCGGACATGGCGATTATTCGAACATAGAGCCCGCGGCAATAAAAAAAATATCAGGACATCCACACCCCATTATCGTTGACGGAAGGAACGTCATCGATCCTGAGGAGTTCATCAAAGCGGGATACGTGTATAAGGGAATAGGCCGAGGCGACAAGAATGCCCATCAATTGAATTAAGCTGGCATTGGCTTATGAAGATCGCGTCAATAGTCGGTGCACGACCGCAGTTCATCAAATGCGCGGCCATCTCGAGAGAGTTGAGGAAGGCCCATGAGGAAGTGCTGGTCCATACCGGACAGCATTACGACCACGGCATGTCAGAGATATTTTTCGAGGAGCTGGACATGCCCCGGCCGGATTATAACCTCAACGTCGGCTCGAGTACCCATGGTAAGCAGACCGGCGAGATGCTCATGCGGATCGAAAAAGTCCTCGCTAAGGAGCTTCCGGACCTGGTCCTGCTTTACGGCGATACGAACTCCACGCTGGCAGGAGCCTTGGCAGCTTCCAAGCTGCATATGAAAATAGCGCATGTGGAGGCCGGGCTCCGTAGCTTCGATCGCTCGATGCCCGAAGAGATCAACCGTATATTAACGGATCATATATCGGACCTGCTTTTTTGCCCCTCCCAAAATGCAATGGATAACCTGAGAAAGGAGGGCATCGCCGGAGGCTCGTACTTGGTCGGGGACGTGATGGTGGATACGCTTAATCATTATAAAAAAATCGCCGTGAAAAAAAACAAGCTCAGCGAGCAGTTGGGGCTTAAGAAAGGAGCGTACTACGTGCTTACCTTACACAGGCCCGGTAATACGGATAGCAGGGAGAATTTAAAAAATATAATGGGGGCGCTGGAAGAATCCGGGAAGACCATCGTCTTCCCCGTCCACCCGAGGACCAGGAAGTATCTTCAGTCGTACGGGTTTCTGAATAGCATGCCCGATAACGTGAAACTAATAGAGCCCGTAGGCTATTTAGACATGATAAAGCTGATGATGGGCGCAGAAAAGATAATGACGGATTCTGGAGGGATACAAAAAGAGGCTTATGTCCTCGGAGTGCCGTGTATCACTCTGCGGGAGAATACGGAATGGATAGAGACATTGGACGGGAAATGGAACGTCCTCGTGGGGACGAATAAGGACATGATCATTAAAATGATCCATGAAACAGGCGACCGGGGCGAACACAGGGATATATTCGGGAAAAACGCAAGTAAAAAAATCGTAAAAACGATAGAGATCATAGCATAACATGATCGAAGCCTTAAGAAAGAACCCGAAGATATGGGAAATCTATACCCGAGAGGAAGAGTACAGCACGAACGGGCTGGACCAACACGATAGATTCATCTATCAAAAGAGCAAGTACCACGACGTCCTGAACCCGATCGTGTCAAAATTTTTACTGGAGAATGGCTTAAAGATCGAATATCCGGACGGCAAAAAATTCGCGATATGCTTAACCCACGACATCGACGCGGTTTTCCCTTCGAACTTAAGCACGATACATTGCTCGTTTAGATCGCTCAGCACTGGCCAATACATGACGGCCTTTAAAAATTCATTGAGCGTTATCAATAAAAAATGGAACGCGTGGTTGAATTTCGGCGACATCATGAAGCTGGAAGATAAATATGGGGCAAAATCTTCATTTTACTTCATTACGTCGGACAGAAACATCGAAGAGGTCAATTATAATATCGAGGAATTAGAAGAGGAATTGGGAACGATAGTAGATAATGGGTGGGAAATCGGGCTACACGGTGGATATTACACATATAACGACCTTAACTCGATGATAGACGAGAAGAGAAGGCTCGAAAAGTTAATAGGTAAAAAAACAATCGGGTACAGAAACCATTATTTAAGGTTTAAAGTACCGAATACATGGGAATTATTGAGTAAAGCGGGATTTAAATACGATACGACGCTGGGCTATGCGGACTACATCGGTTTCAGAAATGGCATGTGCCATCCTTACATTCCTTTTAACTTGATAACGAATAAGAAGATAGATCTGCTTGAAATACCTTTGGCCGTGATGGATTGCACCCTTTTCGAATACATGAAATGCAATATCCAGCAGGCGCAGGAGAAAATGAGGTTACTCATCGATATCGTTGAAAAATATAATGGTGTCCTGACGATCTTATGGCACAACACGTACATGCTGGACGATTACATGAAATTATATGAAAATATTTTAAAATATTCCTATGATAAAAACGCCTGGATAACCAACGCCTATGATATATGGGAGAATGCGAGAGAGTATGGAAATTATTGAGCTGGCAGGCAAAGACCTTATTAAATGGGACGAATTAGTCGCTTCGTCACGCCATGGCACGATATTTAACAGCGTCGATTGGTTAAATATTTACAAAGATACCATGAACAGGCAAATAAAAATATTCGGGTGTGTCGAAAATGACACTCTGGTCGGCGGCTGCCCCCTGTTTATCAGCGACCACAAGTTTTATAGGATAGCATCGTCGGTCGCGGAAATGATGCCTTACGGGGGCGTCGTGTTATCGGAATCGCCCAGAGACTCGGTGAGAAACAGGGAATTATGGAACAGGGAGATCATAAAGTGCTTGACCGATGCGATAGATAAGGAAAAATGCCACCTGGTCACATTAACGAATGCGCCTGAATTTGAGGACATCAGGCCTTTTACATGGAATGGATGGGATGGCCAGGTCCTATACACCTATTATATGGATTTGAAGGAATATCCTGATAACAGGAGAAAGGGTTTAAGAAAAAAGATCAGAAGGACGGAAGGAAATGGCATCAGGACTAAAAAAATAAATGACGTATCGGTCTTTTATGGATTATTCCTCGACACTTTCGCCCGGCAAAACTTAAAGCCGCCATGCACGCAGGAATATTTTGAACATATCATCGGCAATAAAGCCAAAAAACCCCTGGGAGAAATGTGGGTCGCAGAATTACCTACTGGCGAGCCCGTGGCGACAGAGATAATACTCAAGGACAACAAAAGGGTATATAGATGGGCCGCGGCATCCCGTAATGACCATATAAATGTCAGTGCGGCAGCATTACTTCTTGATGAAATATTCCATGACTTGATCTGGCAGGACTATAGTGAGATCTATCTATCCTGTGGTAATACCCCTCAGTTCGCCCAATTTATATCCCAGTTCAGCCCCATGTTAGCCCCCTATTATAGCGTACGGAAGATATCGCCCGGTTTAAACTTCATTAAGGAACTTAACCATATAGTCCACCATGGCGTCAGGCCTTTGGGATCTATAAAATCCCGATTTTTATCTAAAAACGAGCCGGACAAGGTCGATACGGTCCAGTAAAACGTATTATTTACAGGGCGCCCGATCTTTTTGGCTATTTACCTGCAGGATCTCCTGAACCAATCCGGAATCATTTATGACGCTTTCCCAGGTAAATTTTTCCGCGATCATCCTATTATTTTCACCCATTTGCCTTTTCAAGTCGAGATCATTCAATAAAATTTGAATTTTTTTGGCCAGATCCTTCGGGTTTCCCGACTCATATACCAGGCAATTCCAGCCTTCGACCAACCAGGTTTCCCTTGCAGGCACATCGGAGACGACGATCGGTTTTCCGGCGGCGATATAATCCTTGGCCTTCCTCGTCGAATATATGCCCGGGCACCCGGAGAGAGGCGAGTTTATATCGTACGGCAATATGCATACGTCGAATTTTTTTAACAGGGCGTAGGCTTCTTCCGGAGGCAGGATTCCCGTAAATTTTATTTTTTCGTTCTTACGATATTTATCCCGTAGCTCATCGGCATTGTACCCTAATCCGACCAGGACTGCGACGCAATTGTCCAGGTATCCGATGGACTCGCATATGTCCTCGACCTTTTTATCGGGCTCCCAGTTACCGATGAACCCTATTATTCTCTTACCAAAGGGCATCGATATCAAGCATCCGTCGGCCTTATTAAATATTTCCATGTCAATGCCATTGGGTAATAATAAACATTTACCCCCGTACGCATTTATTTGGTCCCGGGCCCCTTCGCTTATAACAATGATAATATCGGAGAGCGCCAATATCATTTTTTCCATATGTTTAACGAGAAAAGCTCTCAGGTGCCTTTTATCCCCGGATATTTCTTTATAGTATAAACCATGGAAATCGTAAAAGATTTTTACGCCGATCAACTTCAGGATCAGTATCAGAAATACCGTATCGTATCCTCGGACGATGGCGCAATTGATTCTTTTCGTGATTGCGAACCACGATATAAAAACTGTAGCATGAAGCCTAAAAAGGATATTTCCTAAGGGTACAAGCGAGCCTTTTAATGGCATCACAGGGTCGACCTGGACTAAATTTTCAATCTCGATATTAAGGTCGTCACCCTTACGCATGATAATAAATGTATCCGGGATAACTTTTTTTATTTCGCTGAATAAATATAAAGCTCTAGATGAAGGAGCTTCATTTAATGTAGGGACATACCCGAAAAGCGTGACTAAGACCTTTTCATTTTCCACCGCATCGCGTTGCATCTATCCCACGGCCCTTCCTGGATCCAAGTTTAATTGGACGACGCTATCATATATTTCCTTAATTTTATTCGATAGGGTCTCCCACGTAAATTGCTCTGCATAGCTTATGATCTTCCTCCTATTCCATTCCTTACATAATCCTTCATAAATTTTTTCGGCAAGCTGTTCAATATTTTTCGGTTCGACCACGAAACCATAATCATCGGAGACTATTATTTCGGGTACTCCGCCGACCCGAGTCCCCACAAATGGCTTACCACAGCCCAAACATTCAAACATGACCGTGGGGTTGCCTTCATTGATGCTAGGAAGAACAAAAATGTCACAGGCATTGATCCAGAGCGGGATCTCCGAATGGGATTTTCCTCCGAGAATTTTAATATATTTGTTAAGCCCGTAATCCTTGACCATTTTTTTCAGCCGGTTCTTTTGATCTCCGTCGCCGATGATAATGCAGAGGACATCATTTCTGTATTTTATCAGCTCGGAAATCGCTTTGATCAGATATTCGTGGCCCTTGACATCGAGTAAGGATCCTATGGATAAAATAATTTTTTTATCCGTCGGTAAATTTAATTTTTTTACCGATTCATCCCTGTCCATCGGGTAAAATAAATCTCCGCTAAAGCCATTTGGTATTACTGCTACCGGTTTTTTGATCTTTAATTTTTTCATGTAGTCTACATTTTTGTTACTGACCGTAATGATGCGATCCGCGGTATTTAGCACGAATTCCACTTTTTCCTTCCAATCCTCATCCCTGAATGGCACGTCATAGATATCTTCTCCGTGGGCTGTGACGATAAGGGGCTTATCATATTTTTTCTTAAGCAATGCCCCGGTATAGCCCGCGGTAATGACAAAATGAGCATGGATCAAGTTATACCGGGTCGCGTTTTTATGGAGGATATTATCCACCGCACTAAAATGTCGCCCGAGTAAATTTTTGTAGCCCGAGCTAGTGGGCAAATAGAATATCGGCGTAGGAATTACTTTTATGTTCGGAGGCTTATTGGCCAGGTTTATTTTCGAGGTCGAAGAAAACGGTTTCAAATAATCCACAGGGATGATCCGGGAAATATCGGCAATTGGATTGATCCTTACAAGGACGCTTATTTCGTCAAAACTTGATGCTACCTGTTCGACGGGGGTTTTTATGAAGTTTGCATAAGAATGGGAAATGACCAGTAGGTTATTCGCCATATGTTTCACTTGTTTGCCACTAATATCGGTAGAGCATTCGCTTTAGGCACTTTTTCCCTGTTGAAATACGTCCTCAGCCACATCTCGAGGTTTATGAACTTCCAGATCGTTACGCCATGGTCTTTCTTATTTTCGAAGTGGCTCTGGAAAATTTTATTTACTTCCTCCGAGTCCCAGTAGGGCCTATTTTTGAAGCTTTCCGAATTAATAATGTCCGTACAAAATTTTTTTACTTTTACGTCCCTGAAAAAATCACTCACCGGCGCTTCGAACCCCATTTTATCCTTACGATTTTTTATCATCTCAGGCAGGACATCCCTCATGGCTTCTTTAAACATCACTTTCGTTTTCCCATCCAATAATTTCGTCCCTGACGGCATGGAAATGGCCGACTCCACCAGCAGGTAGTCTAAAAACGGCGGCCTTGTTTCAATGCTCCAGCGCATCGAATTCTTATCTTCCCAGCGGAGTAGATGAGGTATCGCCGTAGAGTATAGGGTCAGGCGTAATCCTTCCCTCAACCCCATCCTTTTCCATCTCGGGTCCCTTTCATTTCCGCATACCGCCGTTAAGAGTTGACGATTTATCCAGGTGTTTAACAATTTATTCCAGACAGGATATTTTATGAATTCGGGCAACAGGAGGAAGAGAAACATCTTATGAGGATAAAAATTTTTAAAATTTTTCGTATATAGCATCATTTCCCTGGCGAGGGTATACCATTTGAGGCTGGCTAATAGCTCATAGAACAAGTAGCCAAAATAATACTCATACCCCGCAAATATTTCATCTCCGCCCTGCCCGTCCAATAATACTTTCGCCCCCTGCTCATGCGCGAGCTTTAACACTGCATATTGGGCATAAGGGCTTAAGCCTATTACGGGCTCTTCCTGCGTGACCAGGAAGTCCCTGAATTCATTCAAAAAGGTGTCGACCGATAGCGTAGTAAAAAATTGTTTTATTTTCGCATGCTTACCGATCTCCTTTATGTATTTGCTTTCATCGAGAGGAGACCCCGGCGCTATGAGCGAGAAGGTATAAAACGTATGATTAAGCAAGCGGTCAAGCGTACACACGATCGCGGAGGAATCGATCCCGCCGCTGAGGCAGCTGCCTATCGGGACGTCGGAAACGGTCCTTAACCTGACGCTTTCGATAAAAAGTTCCTTTAGTTCATCCTTATTCTTTATCTCCCTATAGGAGGGGGTATACCATCTATGGAATCGGCATTTCTTTGTATTTAGGTCAAATATCAACAGGCTATCGGGCGGTATCGAATTAATATTGTTAAAAAAAGTCTGCGTCCCATGGTCTTCAAGGTTAAAAGCCAGGTACTCCATGATCGCTTTGTCATTGGGCGAAGTATCAATCCCATGGCGCAGGATCGCGCCGATCATGGAAGAAAATATTATTTTTTTATCATCGAGATAATAATATAAGGGTTTTATCCCGAATTGATCCCGGCTTAATATCAATAGGCCTTTACTTTTATCGTATAGACAGAAAGCCCACATGCCATTGAGCTTATTTATGAAGTTGAAGCCGTATTCTTCATAGGCATGGATGAGCACTTCCGTATCCGTATTGCTTTTAAACGAATGGCCTTTATTCAGAAGATCCCCTTTTAAATCCTGGAAATTATAGACCTCACCATTGTATGTGATCCATATCGTGCCGGTTTCATTGGACATGGGCTGGTGCCCATTACTGGACAGGTCAATGATCGATAGCCTCGTATGTCCGAGCGTTATGGATCCGTCGATGTATATTCCGCGATCATCGGGGCCCCTATTTTCGGTTACCCTGTTCATTTCTTCGATAAGGGTTTTATCGCTCCAATTATAACCGTTTATACCACACATCACATAACTATCATTTTATTTTATATAAATATGTTTCTTTATTAATAAAATTAAATAAATCATCCACAGATGCCGAACGGTGATATATCGAATCGATGCTCACCGTTATCTGTCACTATTTTTATCGTGTCGCCGGACATCGTCCACAATGAATATTTTTTTCCATCCCTCAGGATCTGGTAGTTTAAAGAGTGGCTCATTCCCGGTATCGTGATGACGGCATTGCCCTTGCTATTCACCTCGAACGAAATGCTCGTGCCCTGCCGCTTCAATGTCAGGTAATTCACCGTATTCGATACGGATGCTAGCGGCGTGCCTCCATAGTTAATGTACGTGCCGCCCAGCATTGTGTATTCGACCGGCTTGCCGTTCGACCTCACGTATATTGTGTTTGCGTCGGTGGTGTATGGGCCGATGGTGCTTGTGCCTTTGCCTGTGTAGATGGTGTCTTCGTAGTTTGGTGTGACTACTTTCATGGCGTTGCCGTTTCCGTTGACTGTCAATGTTTGGGGGGTTTTGGCGGTCTCGTTCGTGTAGCGGGAGAGCGCTACGGTGGCCCTGTACATGGTGGTGCTGGGTGGGGATTTGTAATACACTATCGGTATGTACACTTCGCAAGATGGCGAGTAGCCGCCGATCCTGCTCACTTGTTTCTCGGTCATGATCTGGGAGGATGGCACCGAGTACAGTTGTGTCTCGATGTTTTTGCCGTACGGGTTGGTCGCGGTCCATTTCACCAGGCTGGTGCTTACTCCGGCGTTTGTCTCCTGGTTGTACGGAAGGGCCTGCCAGTTATAGCTAGAGTTGCCCAGCGCCAGGTTAACGTTCGTGTGGCCGACCTCGCTCGCGGAGAACACGCCGTCGCCGTTCTTGTCCGAGGTGGGAGTGATCCCGAAGCTGGAAGGCCTGAAAACGTTCCTCCAGCCCCATGTCTGGCTGCCTTCCATTCTGTCGATGACTATGAAGTAGTCCTTATCCGGGTACAGGACGTCCCGCTCGTACCCGATGGGCGAGGAGAAGTTCACCCACTGGTTCGGGTCGTCTATCATGTTCATCGTCGTTTTGGAGCCCACCGTTTCCATCCAGGGAGTGTTAATGACTGTGGTTACGGGGGCTGGAGTATACAGGTAGTAGTGGCCTTTTTTCATGCCGCGTGCCGTGTTTCCGGACCAGGTCGACACGGGGAAGGGGTTCCTCGGGTCCTCGACCATGACCGTGTTGTGGTCTATGTCGAGCGAATGGCCTGATAACCGATCGATCACCCATCGTGGCTCGCCGGCGTCGGCCAATGCCAGGTCGCCTTTTCCATAGTACTCTATGTTGAGCTGGTCCTGATGGCCCATGTTTCTATTAGCGTAGGCCTGCGTGTTCCAGGTGGTCAGGGATAGCCAGTTGGTATCGCTGGCCCAGCTGCCTCGGAACACCTGGAAGTCCGAGCTCGCGCTCAAATGGCTCGTGTAGCTCGGGTACTTCCGGGTGATGTTGGAGTAGTCCGCGTACACGATGTACAACAACGCCGCGGGGAGTTCCGAGCTGTCGTAGATGTGTACGAGCTTCTGGGAATAGGGGAGCACGTTCGATTTGTCTATGATGTCGTCGTGGTTGAGCACGTAGGCTTTCTCCGTGTCGTTAAGCAGGTTGGCTATGCCCCGGTGGTACGACCACTTCGTATCGCCTCCGGTGACGAAGTTGCTGCTATATTCGTTGGGGAGGCTGCTCCATACTTCCTCGGTCAACGCGTCGTGGAGGATGGGGTAGTCGGTGAAGATGTTCCGGTTGTAATAATGGCTGTACACTTGGGCCCATAATACCAGGTCGTCGATGAAGTAGGCCTTGTAGGCTCCGTGCAGGTCTTTGCCGGTCTTGTCGAACTCAAAGCTCATCAAGGATCGGCCTGGTTCCACGTTGGCGTGCAGTTTGTCGTCCACGAACAAGTATTCTGTGCCGGCTTTCAGCCAGTCTGCCGGTCCTGAGGAGAGCGCCAGGTGGTTCGGGTTCGTGTAATCGTTCAATACCACGCCGGCAATGCCCAGGGTCGGATAGGCCTGGCCGTGGAAATCGACCCAGAACAAGTACTGGTTATCAGGCTTGTTAGGGTCGGACAACGAAGGATGGGTCAGGTCGAAATAGTCTTTATCCGCGAGCGTCGCCAGCTTGTCCCGGACAACGCTGTCCTGGCTGGCAGTGAGATAAGGCTGCATCCAATCATAGGCGAGACAATACCCCTGGAGCGCCATGTTAGGCCAGGCAGCATCAATCATCATGCCCGGATTATCACCCGGAGTAGGTATCTTCCCCACATCCAAATGCAAAAGAGCATCAACCGCCTTATCCCTATAACGAGCATCACCAGTGATGTAATAGGCGAGCGCAAGGTCGCGGGCATAGAAGCCGCGGGCCGAAGTCCACTCGTCCTGGCCGGTCTTCACCACTGTGAAGTCTTTGGTCAGGCCGGTGTTGGCGGAGTTGATGATCTCTTTCTCCCACCCGTTCCATGGGGCCTGGCTCCGGTGGCTATACCCCTGGATCTCGCTCACGCTATGGAACAACAAAAAAGGATGCGTCCCATCATTGACATTGGTATCGATCGAGTTTTTAAGGGATATACTTGAGTCATTCATTTTGAGATAAGTGATAGACGGGATGGCCACCAGAGCAATAATTAAAAGAAATATGATGACTTTATAGCCTCTTATAGTCGTTTATATCACCCATTGACGTATAAGCATAGGGTATTACTAACCATAGGCTTATAGCTTTTATATTATTAGCATAGTATATATTGATTACTAAAATATTATAATGTTAAATTACTTTAAACCTTATAAACCGTTAATTAAAAAAGATGGTGGGATGCCGATGCATCCCAGCAGATTAATAACCCAGACATAACCGGGGGCGGATGATGCCGTCGATTTTATTAATGGCAGCCCGGCTTTCGCTCCGTCGAGATTATAGTCGTTCACAATCTCTGTGCCCGATAGTGGACGATTATAAATCTTTACGGACGCCATGCTACCCTGGTAATACCAGGCTCCCGCAGGAGCGTATCTTCCCACCATGAGGTTCAGGCTGGAGGGCGTAGCCCCGGCGCACGGGCTCGAGCCGTACTTCACGCCGTTGACGTATATGCTTATCGTGCTGCCGTTGTACACGCCCACGACGTGGTACCACTTGCCCACCACGAGGCCCGGGGCACAATCCACATAGCTCATCTTCTTGTTGCCATCGTACATGAAGAAGGCCAGCCGGTTATTACTATTCAACCGTATCGTGTACCCGCTGCCGGTGGAGTCCGAGTTACTCTTACTGACCAGCGCCCGGTACGTGTTCAGCTTGCCGGGCTTGAACAATACTTCGATAGTCATGCCACCCGTGGGATTCAGGCTCGGCGTGTTCTTGGACATCACGAAGTCGTTGGTGCCGTCGAAGCTCCTCGCCCCGGCGCCGCTGGGCAGTTTCGTGTAGGAGGCACCATACACGGTGCCGCCGTTTCCACTACCGCTAAGGTCGTTCAGCGTTGTCCCGGTGCTGTTTAAATCGTACCAGAGCACCAAGCCGTTCTTAATAGGCACTGGCGTGGCCGACGGCTTTGGCGTTGCAGTTGGGGTCGCTGATGGCTTCGGTGTTGGCGTTGCAGTCGGAGTAGGCGTGGGCGAAGCCGCAGGCTGGCTCGTCCTCCACGCGTCCGCGTTATAATTGCCCGTAATCTCCTGCGCCGAGAGGCCACGGTTGTAGATTCGCATGCTCGCGATAGTGCCATTCAGGCTCCAGACGGATGTAGAAGCATACCTTCCCACCGTAAGACCTAGGCTGGAGGGCGTAGCCCCGGCGCACGGGCTCGAGCCGTACTTCACGCCGTTGACGTATATGCTTATCGTGCTGCCGTTGTACACGCCCACGACGTGGTACCACTTGCCCACCGCGAAGCCCGGGGCACAATCCACATAGCTCATCTTCTTACTTCCGTCGTACATGAAGAAGGCCAGCCGGTTATTACTATTCAACCGTATCGTGTACCCGCTGCCGGTGGAGTCCGAGTTACTCTTACTAACCAGCGCCTGGTACGCGTTCAGCTGGCCGGGCTTGAATAGAACCTCGATGGTCATGCCACTCGTAGGGTTCAGGCTCGATGAATCACGGCTCTGCACGAAATCGCTCTTGCCGTTGAAGCTCCTCGCTCCGGCGCCGCTGGGCAGTTTCGTGTAGGTGGCGCCATACACGGTGCCGCCATTTCCACTACCGCTAAGGTCGTTCAGCGTGATGCCGGTGCTGTTTAAATCGTACCAGAGTACTAATCCATTCTTGACGATGCCCCCGGGAATGGGGGTCGGCGTCGGCGTTGTAGACGGCTTAGGCGTCGGCGTGGCTGTCGGCATAGGGGTGGGGGTAGGGGTCGCCGATGGCTTCGGTGTTGGCGTCGGCGTAGACGTTGGGGTAGGGGTCGGCGTGGGCGAAGCCGTAGGGGACGGAGTGCCCTGATGGATATTAAATTCGTGCTCACTGGAGTCCGTGGTTATTTTCATTGTATTTCCGCTGATGACCCAGTTCGTATATGATGCGCCATCCCTTATGACCTGGTACTTTGCAGTGGGATCGATCCCTCCAACGGTTACGACGATGGTACCAGTGCTCTTCGCCTTAAGCACGATATCCGTGCCCTGCCGCTTCAATGTCAGGTAATTCACCGTATTCGATACGGATGCTAGCGGCGTGCCTCCATAGTTAATGTACGTGCCGCCCAGCATTGTGTATTCGACCGGCTTGCCGTTCGACCTCACGTATATTGTGTTTGCGTCGGTGGTGTATGGGCCGATGGTGCTTGTGCCTTTGCCTGTGTAGATGGTGTCTTCGTAGTTTGGTGTGACTACTTTCATGGCGTTGCCGTTTCCGTTGACTGTCAATGTTTGGGGGGTTTTGGCGGTCTCGTTCGTGTAGCGGGAGAGCGCTACGGTGGCCCTGTACATGGTGGTGCTGGGTGGGGATTTGTAATACACTATCGGTATGTACACTTCGCAAGATGGCGAGTAGCCGCCGATCCTGCTCACTTGTTTCTCGGTCATGATCTGGGAGGATGGCACCGAGTACAGTTGTGTCTCGATGTTTTTGCCGTACGGGTTGGTCGCGGTCCATTTCACCAGGCTGGTGCTTACTCCGGCGTTTGTCTCCTGGTTGTACGGAAGGGCCTGCCAGTTATAGCTAGAGTTGCCCAGCGCCAGGTTAACGTTCGTGTGGCCGACCTCGCTCGCGGAGAACACGCCGTCGCCGTTCTTGTCCGAGGTGGGAGTGATCCCGAAGCTGGAAGGCCTGAAAACGTTCCTCCAGCCCCATGTCTGGCTGCCTTCCATTCTGTCGATGACTATGAAGTAGTCCTTATCCGGGTACAGGACGTCCCGCTCGTACCCGATGGGCGAGGAGAAGTTCACCCACTGGTTCGGGTCGTCTATCATGTTCATCGTCGTTTTGGAGCCCACCGTTTCCATCCAGGGAGTGTTAATGACTGTGGTTACGGGGGCTGGAGTATACAGGTAGTAGTGGCCTTTTTTCATGCCGCGTGCCGTGTTTCCGGACCAGGTCGACACGGGGAAGGGGTTCCTCGGGTCCTCGACCATGACCGTGTTGTGGTCTATGTCGAGCGAATGGCCTGATAACCGATCGATCACCCATCGTGGCTCGCCGGCGTCGGCCAATGCCAGGTCGCCTTTTCCATAGTACTCTATGTTGAGCTGGTCCTGATGGCCCATGTTTCTATTAGCGTAGGCCTGCGTGTTCCAGGTGGTCAGGGATAGCCAGTTGGTATCGCTGGCCCAGCTGCCTCGGAACACCTGGAAGTCCGAGCTCGCGCTCAAATGGCTCGTGTAGCTCGGGTACTTCCGGGTGATGTTGGAGTAGTCCGCGTACACGATGTACAACAACGCCGCGGGGAGTTCCGAGCTGTCGTAGATGTGTACGAGCTTCTGGGAATAGGGGAGCACGTTCGATTTGTCTATGATGTCGTCGTGGTTGAGCACGTAGGCTTTCTCCGTGTCGTTAAGCAGGTTGGCTATGCCCCGGTGGTACGACCACTTCGTATCGCCTCCGGTGACGAAGTTGCTGCTATATTCGTTGGGGAGGCTGCTCCATACTTCCTCGGTCAACGCGTCGTGGAGGATGGGGTAGTCGGTGAAGATGTTCCGGTTGTAATAATGGCTGTACACTTGGGCCCATAATACCAGGTCGTCGATGAAGTAGGCCTTGTAGGCTCCGTGCAGGTCTTTGCCGGTCTTGTCGAACTCAAAGCTCATCAAGGATCGGCCTGGTTCCACGTTGGCGTGCAGTTTGTCGTCCACGAACAAGTATTCTGTGCCGGCTTTCAGCCAGTCTGCCGGTCCTGAGGAGAGCGCCAGGTGGTTCGGGTTCGTGTAATCGTTCAATACCACGCCGGCAATGCCCAGGGTCGGATAGGCCTGGCCGTGGAAATCGACCCAGAACAAGTACTGGTTATCAGGCTTGTTAGGGTCGGACAACGAAGGATGGGTCAGGTCGAAATAGTCTTTATCCGCGAGCGTCGCCAGCTTGTCCCGGACAACGCTGTCCTGGCTGGCAGTGAGATAAGGCTGCATCCAATCATAGGCGAGACAATACCCCTGGAGCGCCATGTTAGGCCAGGCAGCATCAATCATCATGCCCGGATTATCACCCGGAGTAGGTATCTTCCCCACATCCAAATGCAAAAGAGCATCAACCGCCTTATCCCTATAACGAGCATCACCAGTGATGTAATAGGCGAGCGCAAGGTCGCGGGCATAGAAGCCGCGGGCCGAAGTCCACTCGTCCTGGCCGGTCTTCACCACTGTGAAGTCTTTGGTCAGGCCGGTGTTGGCGGAGTTGATGATCTCTTTCTCCCACCCGTTCCATGGGGCCTGGCTCCGGTGGCTATACCCCTGGATCTCGCTCACGCTATGGAACAACAAAAAAGGATGAGAGGTCGAGTATATAGAAGAGGAAGGATCAAATGAAGTATCATTAATTTGATTTACTTGACTATTTAATTTATCGTCAATTTGAAGCTTATCACTTGCTGCCGTGGCGTTGAAAAATATTAATTGTCCAAAAAGCAACCATAATATTAATATTACAGCAATTTTTACCGCATTTTTAGCCATTTTTACCCACCTAACAGTTATAAATGATTTATTTGATGGTATATTCTCGAATATATGCTTGCCTAGATTTTGTATGGGCTATCTATATTTTAAATACTTTCTTCTATTATGGAAAAAAAATGAAAATTAAGCCTTCAATAGTATCCGTTTTTATAAAATTTACTAAAATATGAAAAATTATTTTTCTTTTTTAATATGTTATAGGCTTTAAAAATTACATTTGAAAATAAAAACCATTACTAAACGGTGAAGGATAATCAAATTGATAATTTTAAATAAAATCAAAAATTATGATACATAATTTATATAAATGTAATGGCCGATTATAGAGTAAACGATTAAGTACAAATAGTATAAGCATTTAAAATTAATAATAAAAATATTAAATGTTGCGAAATAATTGTTAATTTATAAATAATTTATAACATCTGCATAGGAATCAACAACCTGCGATTAAATCGAATATGATATCAGGGGTAGTATCTTGACGTACAATGAACTCGCGCCGTATGTCATCGGCTTTACGGTTTTTATATGTTTCTCGATGTGCTTAAAAATAAAGAAAAAGGACGTTTTAACGATCGATGGCGTATTTTCAATTTTGGGCTTTGCCACGGGCATGGTCATAACGTTTTTAAATTTGAAATATAGCAATAATTATCTGATAACCCTCGGGCCTTTAATGGCCATCACCTCTCTATTATACCTCATTTTCCGGGACAGAATATTGAGCGAAGGCAACGATTTCAGCTTGAGCGGAAATATACGCGGGATCGTTAAACTTTCATACTGGATCTTTATTTTATTTTCTCTGGTAAGCTATTACCTGGCTCCGATATATTATCGCTCGCCGATATTCTTTATCTGTATTTCACTTGCCGTCGCCGTGCTTGGCATTGATATTTTATCCCTGGGCCATAAGAATGGCTCCGAGACGCCGATCATCATACTTAAGGTATTGTTAGCATCTTCAATCCTAAGGACGAGCGCTTACATTATCTCGCCCTATACCGTTGGCCTGGACCCATGGTTCCATGAGTTCATCATTAATAATTCGATAATTGCCGGCCATATAGTTGTGCCGAGGTTCGTTTCGGATTACTTATATTTTCCTTTGATGCATCTTTTTACCATTTCAAACATCCTGATAGGAAATTTAAGCACGAAGGAATCGATGTTCATCGTCGGGATTGTGCTGATGCTAAGTACCCTATTTCCTTATATGCTAATTAAAAAGATTACGAATAGTAACACTGTAGCGCTACTATCGCTATTATTTTTAAACTTCGCCGATTTTGAGATCCAGTGGAGCACGACCGTCATCGCAATGAGCTTTGGCATTGCTCTATTCTCGATCATACTCTACTTCATCATCAAGAATACCAGGCATGAAAAAATCTATACGGCCTTGTTGATATTATTTTTCATTGCCGTAGTATTAACTCATATAATCTCATCGATCATAACCACTCTGGCGATAGTATGTATATACCTGGGTTATCGCATAAGCCAATATCTATATAAAAATATCAACGAGGATAACGATCAAACGATATCCGTTGATATCTTATTATGTAGCTTATTTATCATAATCCTGCTTGGATACTTGGCATATGCGGGCAATAACTTCTCCGATAATAATTTCCTTGAAACCGAATTATATGGGCTAGTCTATTCATTTAGCACGCAGGCAAAATTTTTAAGCAGGACGGTCATGGCGACGAGCTACGATAATAGCATAGATTTAATATTGAATATTTTCGGGTTTATCATATTCGTCGTTTTAGGGGTCATAGGAAGCCTAAAAAGCTTATCGAGGAAGTACGAGACCAATATCAAATTTGGCTATATCATTATGTTAATAATCTTGTTTTTCATATTTTTCGTGTTCCCGCTCGTAGGTTTACGAAACATTTTACCCTATCGCTGGCCGGCGTTTATCTATATAGGCTTCGTATTCCCGGTCGCGGTCGGTTTCATGGGGCTATTAAATACAATGAAAAAGAGACACGCCCTCGTCCTCAGCTTGTTAATAGTATTTACGCTGACGTTTTTCATGATAACGAATTCATTTTCCAACATAGATTCGCCGATTTACGCAAAGGACCAGGCTCAAAGAATATTTTGGAAAGAATCGGAGGTCGACTCCTATAAAAACATGATAAACCTATACCCTGTAAATCCCGGCGAAATACTTACGGACGGCATATCCGATGATAGCATATTCAAGACCATGCTCCAGACGAGATATTCTACGCCTTACCGATTCACCATCAATGGGACTATGGACTGGGCTAGTATGGATAATTGTCTGATCGCCTGGAGTAATGGCAGATTTTCGCCGCCGATAACCGACTATTCAAGTGTTCCAGTCTCGGAAAAAGAAGTTGAGGCCCAGCTTACGGCCAACTATTATTCGGTGTTCGATAGCGGAGATGTAAAAGGATTCTATATGAACGCTTCCGAGAAAGTTTAGGCCGATACTTTCCCCGGCCTTATATTGTGATAGACATCGTCCATCATATTAAAGACGATATTTTTAAAGAATTCTTTATCACCCGTGTCCAGGAAATACCGGTATAATAATAGCATAAATGCCATCATTATCGCCAACGCCAGTATGTACGCGTTAATGAAGCTTAATCCGGCAAAGTAAAGCATAACGGCCATGATCGCCAATCCGGAGATCATTAAATACCAACGGCCATCGAACTTGATGCGTATGATCTTGATCACGAGATATAGATGGACCAGTGACGTGACCACCATCGATGTCACCACCGCGACCGCGGCCCCGACGAGGCCGAATTGCGGCACCAGGAGAAGGTCGAGGCCCAGGTTGATGATGGCCTCCATCGTGCATATTTTTAATGACAGGTCAGGCCGGCCTATGCCGTAAAGCGAGCTGCCGATGGGGTAATCAATACAGCCCTTGACCATGGCCCCCACCAATAGGATATTGAGCGGCAATACGGCATATATGAAATTACCCTTAAACATCAGGACTATGACGTCCTTTGCGAAGAAAAATATGAAGAGGCCGATGGGTATTAAGATGACAGTACAATATTTCAGGCTGGTATTGATCATCCGATCGATGGATTTAAAATTTTGCTCTCCCCAATAGGTTGACGTGGCAGGAAAAGTGATCCTTTGTACAGAATCCGGGATAAATAAGAAAAACCTGCTTAGATATAACGCCACGGTATAATATCCCAGGTCCACCGCGGATAGGAAAAAGCCGATGATGAGGACGTCGAATTGGCTATTCATATTGTTCACGATGGACGCCGCGAGGCCTTGTATGCCGAAATTGATTATTTCCTTATTAGTGGATATGAAGTCCTTAAAGATGATTCTTATATGTTTCAGGCATGCGAGAAGGAGGATCAGGCTTGTCGCTGCCGTCGACAGGACCAGGCCAGTCACTACCCCTAGCACGCCATAGCCGAAGTAGACTAGTGGTAGAGTGAACATTATCATTAAAATACTCTGGGCGATGATCGCCATGCCGAAGAGCTTCATCTGCCTTAAGCCGTTCAATATGCCGAACAGGACGCCATTTAACAGAGCGAAAGGATAAATGATTGAAACGATCCTCAAAAGGTCCTCTAGCCCCGGCATATTGAAGATATATACGATCACGCCCGGGAAACAATAAAACAATAATGTACATAGAATGCCTACGAGCACGGAGGTGATGATGCCGGCCGAGGCGAATCTATTTAGCTCGTTTTGATCGCTCTTAAAATTTGCCGTATAGCGCGTCATGGCGCCCGGCAGGCCGGCAGCGGCGACCAGCACGAATAGGGAGTATATCGTGGAGATCATCCTGTATAAGCCCAGGTCTCCTGCCCCCAGGTACCTGCCGATAATTACGGTTAGTACCAGGCCAATAAACATATTGGAGATCGATGCAAAGAAAGTTATGCTAACGTCAAAGACAAACTTTTTAGATTCCTGCATTTTGCATCCGGTACATGATTTTATATCGGATTTATTTATAGGATATTAGAATAATCTGGGCCATTCTTTGAAAATTACCGCCAACTTGATCGTTATCCCTCCGATGCATTCGCATTTAATCCCATGGAAACTCATCGGCTAAGCAATTATTGCCTATCCTACGATCGTAGGATTCTTCAGCCCAAAATGGCATTTTAATTGGCTACCATACCTTTATGTAGAAGTTCATTGATTATTTAATATAATAATAAAAAAAATATAAGTTTTATGCCGAAGGTGAAAACATAACCGGTGTCGCTGGTATAATTTCTAAGCAAAATGTCGATGGCCGCCTGTTGGAAAAAATGTTAAAATCTTTACATCACGAGGACTTTCACAGATCCGATTTCTATGCAAATACGAATGTCGGGCTCTGCAGGGTCCATTTAGGGATCTTTAATCCTGAAAGCCAGCCCATCTTCAATGAAGACCGTTCGCTTTGTATCATCATGGACGGTAAGATCTACGGCCACGAGGAAGAATTAAAAAAAATAAGGCAAAAGCATAAAATATCCGCCGGCAATGACCTCGATTATTGTCTACATTCCTATGAAGAATGCGGCCTGGACTTTATCCCTGGCTTAAATGGCGCTTTCGTTTTCGTAATTTATGATCTCACGAATAAAATGGCGATCATCGTTAATGACCGCTACGGCTTACGGCCGCTGTATTACTACTTTAACGACGAGGTCCTGCTGTTTTCATCCGAGGTAAAATCGATCCTGGAATATGAGAACGCCGCGTGGGAATTAGATAAGCGGGCCGTTGCGGACTTTTTTGCATTCGGCAGGATACTGGGGGATAAAACCTTCATTAATAAGATACAGGTCCTGCCTCCGGCGTCCATCCTTATCTTTAAGGACGGCGGGTTGTCAATAAAAAAATATTGGGAGTTCGGGTACGAGCCGGACTATCGATTGACAATGGACGAAATGGCGGATAAATTGGTCGAGTTATTTAAAAAGGCCGTGGCAATACGTATGAAGGATAATTTGAGGTACTCGGTCTCATTAAGCGGCGGGCTGGACTCTCGATCCATCTTAAGCGCCGTGCCGGCCGATATGAGGAATAGGACCATTGCATTCACATTTGGGACTCTGGAGAGCGACGAAATAAAGATCGCTAGATCTGCGGCGAATAAGCTGGGGGTCGAGCATAGGGTCATAGGATATGGCCCGGAAGACATATTGCCCTACTCTGAAAAAGCGGTCGAATACAGCGATGGCGGGGACACCATTACGGCATGCTTCGAGCCATTCATATCTGATAGGGCTCGGGAGTTTGCCGACGTGGTCATGAATGGAATACCTGGGGACGTCACCCTTGGCGGGAGCACCCTGAATAAGCAAATCTTAAGGACAAATAACGATGAGGAGCTTTTTAATATATTATTCCATAGCTATAATTTCCTGTTCACTAACCTTAAACCCTTATTCAACGACGAATACTACGAGCAAATAAAAGATCTACATAAAGAATCCTTCAGGGCATCCCTTGAAGAAATTAAAATTGCTGATCGGGGGAATAAATGCGACGCCTTCCACCTGGAGAACCATGTAAGAAGGTTCACCATTCTCGGGATCGTCATCGATCGCAATTATGTCGAAGACGCCATGCCTTTTTATGATAATGACCTGGTGGATTTCCTACAAAGGATCCCGCCCGAATTAAGGATGCGCCATAACATCTATAGAAAATTCATTTTAGCATTGGCCCCCGGCCTATCGTCGATACCTTATAATCAAACAATGGTTCCGGTCTTCTATCCATATTTATTCTGGTATATAGGAATTCTATATCAAAGCGGGATGGCACGGATAAATAATAGCCTAAGTAAAATCTCTAAGGGGAAGGTCGCCATCCGGGATAACAGTGATTACACGGACTACAAGAATTGGTTTAGGGATAATAAGGAATGGGTCAAATTTATCGACGGCACTTTGTTGAACAGGGATGCGAGCCTGTATAAATATTTAAATTACGAATATGTAAGCGATATTATTATGGGGCATAAGCTCGGGAAAAATAACAGGTTAAAAATTTCTTATTTAATGACTTTCGAGCTATACCTTAATATGGTCAGGCCGCACTTGAAAGTAGTCGGATAAAATCATAATACGGGAGCTCACGAAGTAATTACTTTATTTTTTATATCTATTAACGATCTTCTCTACCGCCTCGATCACGTTATCCACGTCTTGCCCGGCCATTTTAGGATACAGCGGTAACGATATGCTCCGACGGAAAATCTCTTCCGCGACCGGGAAATCGCCCATTTTATAGCCAAAGGTCGCCTTATAATACGGGTGTAAATGTAATGGGATGAAGTGAACGCTTGTTCCGATGTTTTCCTGCGCTAGCTCTTTAATGAATTGATCCCTATCGATATCAAGCGAGCCGTCGTTGATCCGTATAACATATAGGTGCCAGGAGTGCCTGTTATCCGCAATTTGCCTCGGGGTCGTGATTTCGGGGACCCCGGAGAATGAGCGATTATATTTTTGTGAGTACGTTTCCCTTATTCTTTGCATCTCATCTAATTTTTTCAACTGTATTAACCCGAGCGCAGCTTGAATATCGGTCATATTATATTTGTATCCCGGATATAATATTTCATAATACCAGGAGCCATTTTTATCGTATCTATTCCAGGCATTTTTATCCATGCCATGTAAGCTTAATATCCGGGCTTTTTCGGCTAATCTGTCATCGTTTGTCGTGAGCATCCCGCCCTCGCCCGTACACAAATTTTTAGTGGCATAGAAGCTAAATGAGGTCGCGTCGCCAATGCTCCCGATCATTTTGCCCTTATATGTCGAATAGATCGCGTGAGCGGCATCCTCCGATACGAATAGGCCGTAATCCTCTGAGAGCTTTAATATGGTATCCATCTCACAAGCCTGCCCTCCGAAGTGGACTGGCACGATTGCTTTTGTCTTTTTTGTAATTTTTTCCTCAATCTTAGAGGCGTCTATGCAACCAGTCTCGGGGTCCACATCCACAAATACCGGCCTGGCGCCCGTGTGGATAATGGTGTTAGCTGTGGCGGCAAAGGTTAACGGAGTGGTAATCACTTCATCCCCGGGGCCAATGCCTTTTGCCACGAGCGCTATGTGTAAGGCGGCGGTGCACGAGTTCATTGCGATCGCGTGCTTCGCGCCCACATAGGCAGCGAACCGGTTCTCGAATTCAAGAGTTTTTGGGCCCTTCGAAAGCCAGTTGGACTTAAGCGCATCGACCACTTCGTTAATATCGTTATCCTCGATCAACGGTAATGAATAGGGGAGGTAAGTCGTTCTCGTCATATGTTCAACCCGGATGATGCCCGCTATGTTGGCTTGCTCCACTCTTCGAACTTATAGTTCCTGTACCAGTCAATATATCGTTTCAAGCCTTCTTCGAAAGAATACATGGGCCTCCAGCCTAATTCTTTGGCCTTTGATATATCCGCTATAAGCCTGTTTACTTCGCCCGGCCGGGGCGATACGAAGACAGGCCTTAAAACGCCTTCTTTCCCGCAAAGCCGGATGATGGTGTTCGCGAGATCGACGATCTTTATCTCCTTACCGGTACCAAAATTGACGGGCTCGTCCAGGGGCCTGTCGGACTTTAAGATGCAGTCATATGCATTAACGATGTCATCCACATATGTGTAATCCCGGGTTTGCTCCCCATCGCCGTAGATGATCGGGGGCATATTATTTAAGACCCTCCTCGTAAATATGGATATGGCACCGCCATAACCCGAATCCTTCTGCTTGGGGCCGTACAGGTTAAAGGGCCTCATGATGCATATGTTCATCCCGTATGTACGGATATAGGAATAACACAACCGGTCCGCCCCGATCTTGCTCGCGCCATAGGGATGGGTGGCGTTCAACGGATGCTTCTCGTCCATCGGGGAATACAGGGCCGAGCCATATACTTCGCTCGTCGAAGCGTGGATGACTTTGTTAATGTCATAGGTCCTCGCCACCTCGAGGACGTTTTGGGTGCCCAGGACGTTTATGTCATAGGTGAGCTTTGGCTCGATGACGGACCTATCGACGTGGATCTGGGCCGCTAAATGGAAAATTACGTCGACGTCGCTCGCGATTTTTTCCAGGAGGTCGTAGTTCCTTATATCCCCGTTGATCAATTTAAAATTTTTTTGCCCTATCAAATGACGAATATTCGTCAGGCACCCGTTCATAAAGTTATCTAAACAGAGGACTACATTGCCCTCTCTGGTGTATTTATCGCATAAGTGGCTTCCTACGAATCCCGCGCCGCCTGTTATCAAAATTTTCATGTCTATCCCCGGACCAATATATTTTTATATATTTGATGCATTTTATCCATTTCATTGTAATAATTTGCTCTTTCCTGGATTATTTTGGAATTTTTCTCATGAAACTCCTTATTTATGTTGCTATTTTCAAGCAAATATATTATTTTTTCAGATAATTTTTGGTGATCGTTTGCCGGTATAATAAAGCCATTTTTACCATCATCTATCCAATCGTCGATATCGCCCACGTCCGTTACGATGGGCAATAACCCGCATGCCATTGCCTCCAGCGTACTGATCGCAACGCCTCCATCGGAAAGGGATGTAGACACGTATATATCGGAAGACGCGAGGTATTGCGGAAGAGAACTATGGGGTATAAGGCCAAGAAATAAAATATTACCATTAATATTTAATGAGCTCGCTAATTCGTTTAAATATTTTTCATCCGGGCCACTACCGGCTACGATGAACTTTGTGTCAGGGAACTTTTTCAAAACCAGCGGGATTGCCCTTATTAATGATTCTACGTTATAGATAGGCATTAAATGTCTTATGCTGATTACATTCTTCGTCCTGGATATGCCCAATTCTTTTTTTAACTCTTCGCTGTATTGATCAGGATTAAACCTTTCAGTGTCCACCCCGTGATTGATTATAACGATTTTATTCTCATCCTGCCCCAGATTTATTATTGCGTTCTTAGAATTTTTACCGTCGCAGGTAATTAGATCCGCCTTATTTAATGTATTTTTTATCAGCAGATTGGATATAACGGACTTGTATGGATCAATTAAAACATCGCTGCCCCAGGCGGAGATTATAAACGGATGGAAATTTGTCAACGCGCCTACCAATCCATAATCGGTAACGTAGTGGGAGTGCAGGACATCCGGATTTATCTTTCTTATCAACATTATTATTTCAAAATAATTGATAATAAAATTAATAAAAAATGTTATATATGGTATTTTTATGTCTATCTTTTTAAGTAAATGTATCCGGGCTTTATTAAAATAATCCTCTCTACACGGACCCCTCGAGATTAAATGCACTTCGTGGCCTTGATCGCTGAAATATTCAATCCACCGTCCTGTATGCATGCTACCTGCAGCCGCGAGATAACATATTTTCATTTAAATTCTCCGGAGGCCTTCACATTCTATTAATCTTATTATACTATCAAATTTATAATATAATTTTATTCACACTAGATAATAATTAGTTGCCATATAACCAATTATTAAATAAGTATTTCGTTAAATATAATATAAAAAACTTTCTATATGAAAGTGTCCATTTATCTATTAAAATATAAAACATCATGGCCTTCTCGTCAAATCTGCGATAATGCCATTTTCACTCAACCGATAATTTTCGATGAACTCAACCAAAAATGCCGTAACATCGATCTTATCATTAATTAATATATCCTTCTTTCGTTTCCATTCTTCTTTAATGCCTTTCTCCTGAAGTAGCCGGGCTGATTTTTCTAAAGCTTTATCGCCATCGTCATAGCAGTATAACAGGCCATATTTTTTCTCAAGCTCGATGAAGTTCCCCAGCAATGAGGCAAGCGACGATACATATACGGAAGGCGTGCCTAAAAGTGCGGCTTCCGTGGCCATTGTACCGCCTTCGCCGGCATATAAGGCCGCATGATAAAGCAAGTCGTGCATTTTTTCAGGCGGAATGGATACCTTATGATCGCTTAATTTTCTCTCTAAGGGCCCCTCGGAGGTGATCAATACCCGGCCGTATTTTTCAAGTTCCTCGACAAAGCGTGACCTGTCCCGTATTCCATGACGGCCAATATCATGCGTCGCGTTCCACGAGACAAACCTTAACACTACGTACCGATCATGGCTGGAAAGCCCAAGCTCATCTAGAATAGCGGTGGACGGCTTATAATAATTGGGGTGTAAGTAGGCAAGCTCCTTAAATCCATTAAACCGTACTTGCTTATTGCCGAGGTCGCGCTTGAAATTTTGGGGCGAAAATACAATATTTACGAAGGGTAAATATAGAATTATCTGCTCCAGGCTGGATTCGGTATCTTCCAATAAAATACACTTTTTACGAAGTAAAAAAGATGCATGGGCCGCCCTGATGGACCCCAAACCTAAGAAAATGTCGGGCTTGAACCCCTTTACAGTTTCATACATCTTGAGGTCCATGATAGGGATATTTAATATTTTTTTGGCTATTGTATCGCCGTAATTACCTAGATTGGCGTATTCAAGGCCATAGCTATCCAATAATTTTAGCGATACTTCCTTTTCGGACGCCGTGATCATCACTTCGTGTCCTCTTTTCCTCATTGCCACGATGAAATTTTTAAATAAATATACCTGGGCTGGATGATTTACGTCGACGACTATCCTCATTGAGTCACCCGAAATGTTCAAACACGACGTCGCTGAATTTTTTATAGACGGGCAGAGGAATATTTTTAATTAACCCGGTGGCGGCCTTATATTTAATGCTATTCCGGTCATTGGCCAGTGAATCCTTGCCATGCTTATAATAGCTATAAAACAATCTCCTTTCCACCGTTCCCCATCTTTTCTTAAAGTCGATTAAACCGCCATTGGCATAGGAGGCGCGTCCAAAATCATATGATTTATATCCAGCTGAACAGGAATCTTCGATACTTTTCCATATGAAAGCATTATACGGATATAGCTTTAAGGACCCTGGATCTGCCGCACCATAGCCATAAATGACATCGTTTTTAAAATACAGCATAATGCCTCCGCCGATGATCTCGGTACCATATTTCGCTATATAGAGCCTGGCATGAGATCGTGAAAAGCTTAAGAGGTCTTTAAAGAGTTTCAATGAATGACACGGCACTCCGAGTTCTTTTTTCGTGATACAATTTAGCTCATAAAATTTTTTCACGTCATCCCGGGCCTCTGTCGTGGTAACGTTTACCCCGTTTTTTTGGGATTTACGTATAGCCCATCGAACGCTCCCCTTATCCAATCGTTTCCAGGTATCCTGAGGCTGAGTTAATTCTAGTACATATGTTGAATAATCATTCTTTACATGAAAATCGCTATAGTCTACGGGACTACGGATCTCGAAATGATCAACGCAAAGTTCATTGCCCAGCTCGATGGATCTATTGATTATATCCTGAAAAGCCACCTCGCTTCCTATATAACCACATTGATGCGACAGGGGAAGGGAACAAAGCTTTTTCCCGGTCAATTTACTATTTATATAAAAAAGAGGTAGTAGCCCGATCACCTTTCCGGTCTCATCCTGCGAGAAGAGATAATAGGGCTTATAATTAAAAGTTTCTTCCAAAATCTTTTTCCAATAAGGTGTATGATATATGGTCGCGTACTCGCAATCACTTAAAAACCTTTCCCACTCATCTTCTTTTACACTAGTAACGATCTCAATCATAGCGTTCTCACGGTCGTAAGGATTCTTTTACCATTATTGACCAATATATCCTGGGCAAAGCTAAGCGCCCATTCTATATCGTTAAATGCCCACCGCTCCGGGTGGACCAGAATGTACATCCTGTCGATATAACGAGCTCTTATGAGCCGGATGAGCTCGTCCGTGGTATTGATCTGAACTTCCTCCCTATGGCCGGGCATGATGTCGCGGATCTTATTTCTCCGTCCCCAGCCGCGCCCTGTATCCGAGAAATAGTGGAGGTCCGCCCCCGCGGACAGGTATGCATCTCCCAGGATGGCATAGTCTTTAAAATTATAGTATTTCCAGAGGTCGCGGTTATCCTGCCGTGACAGGGGCTTTCCGTGCATACATATGCTCTTCACGGCACAGAGCTTCCGGAATTCTTCCAGCTCCTCCTTAAAGAGCTTAATCGCCCTGGCCGGGTCGCCATTCGCTTTGCTCAAGACCTCATAGTGGTATCCGATCTCATGGCCCATCCGCTCTATCGACTTGATGATCTTAGGCTTAAACACGCTCCTCGTCCGCCTGAAATAGTATGTAGATTTGATTCCATAGGTGTTCTCAATAGCTGCGATCTCCAGCGCATTACCGGGATTCCGGTCGATGTCATGTCGGATTAGCATGAATCGATGCGGCAGCCCTTGAGCCTGTAAATAATCCTTAAACGTAAGGGTAGTATAACCGGACATGACCACCGCCTCGCAGATCTCTCTATATTTCTCCTGCGTGAAGTCCAGGTGAACATGCTCGCTCATTCTAATACCCTAACGTCCATAATTTGTGTCTAAAGCCCCGCAATTACTTCCTGCCTGCTTGTCGAACAGCATCGCGAACAATAGGAACTGGAGCCCCATGATCGTTATGAGCCCCGCCATCACCGGATAATCTGGCGGGATGGGGCTCTGCGACAATTTTTCAGCCAGGGTCCATACTGAAAATATCAGGCCGGCCGGCACCATTATCATGCCCAGGCCATAGAAGAAGACCAGGGGGTGGAAATCCTGTATGACGTATTTCATCTTCAGCCTCCACAAGAACCCACGGAATATCATAGGGGCGACCTTCAAAATAAATTTACTATATTTAATCGATGACTTCTCATTCCCGTAGCGTGCCGGTATCGCCACGTCCATTACCCTTATCCCGATTACATTTAGCTTTATCAACAGATCATTGCAATATCCATAATACGTGTAAACGGAATCCAGGTTTAACATTTCCAGCGCCTTCCTGGATATGGCGGTATAACCGTTCTGAGGATCGGAAATATGCCAGTAGCCGCTCCCTATCTTCGTGATCAGCGTTAGGAGGAAATTCCCGAACGATCTCCATCGGCTCATTCCCTTACGGAATTCCTTATTGACCAACCGGTTACCTTTTGTATAGTCCGCCCGGCCATCAATGATCGGCCTCAATAGTCGCGGAAGCTCTGCGGGATCCATCTGATTATCCCCCGCCATGACCGCGATAATATCCATCCCATCGACGAGCGCGAGCTTATATCCGCTTATAATAGCAGCGCCCACGCCCATGTTCTTCGGATGCCGGACCGAGACCATACGGGAATCTACGATTTTATTAAGGGCCTCCTTTGTGCCATCCGTGCTGCCGTCATCGATGACGTAATATTTCTCGATATAAGGTGGTATACTCCGGATGGTCTCCGCAAGTAAGAGTTCCTCGTTGTATGCAGGTACGACCACGCCTACCCTGTGCCGGCTTAAGGACCCGGCTTCGGGATCATCGTCGAGATATACATATTCCAGGCGATGCCCGGAGGATGAGCGGGCTTTATTGATGAGCCGGTCGAAGCTGTCCTCGCCAGAGCAGTAGGAGGCGGAGCATGCGATAAACCCTGAACCGGATGGCATTGTCTGTTTATTCTTGACGCCAAGGGCGATATCACGACCATTTTGTACCGGCGCGATAAGCCGGGGTATGCAGCAAGGATCGTGCGTGCCATCGCCGTACAGTGCCACCAGCACGCTATAGCCATCTTCATGCCCTGTAGTTTCCCACGGGCGCGCGCCATCATTTTTATCGATCACCTCGGCTCCGAGCGATCTGGCTAACATTTCGACCCGGCTATCCCCATTTTCGAGTACATAGACCTTATCGACATAGCTTTTCGTAAGCCCAACCAGGGTACCTAGAGTGAGAAAATTAATGCGATCGTAAAATACGGCAATGTGTTTCGGCGATGGTGCCGCGCGTATTGCTGACTTTTCCTTGTACTTCATGGCCACGCTAATCTTCATACCCCGCTGAGCCTTATACAAAAGCCTTATCTGCCTGATCCGACCGGGAACAAGCTCCCATGACAGACGATATCTTCACTGCCTGCTTTAGTTTATATGACTCTATGGCGGCCAGCGCGACCTTGAGCGCATGGATGCCGTCTTCACCGGTAGCCATTGGTTCCATATGAGTCTCGCAAATCTTAACGAAGTTCTCCAGTTCGTTCATCAATGGCTCCTTCTTATCGATCTTAGCCTCCTTGATCCAGTCCTTTTCATGGATGAAGACTTTCTGCTCCATATAGTCGCCATATGCGACGCCATCGGTACCGATTACTGAGAACCGCCTGGTCTTATGGGGAGTCAGCCAGTTGGTCTCGACAACGCCCGCCCTGTCGTCTTCATAGCGGAGAACGATCGAGGCATGGTCTTCGAACGAATGGACCTCATTGCCAGCGATCGCGTAGACTTCGGCAACGCGGCCGCTGTATAAGTAGGAGATGATATCCACGTCGTGGACGCCAATATCAAGGATGACGCCGACATCCCGAATACGGGGATTGTAGGGGCCTACGCGCAATGTGGAAATAGAGACAACTTTGCCCAGCTCTTTGTTATTGATGATATCCTTCATCTTAATGACAGCCGGGTTGAAGCGTTCAATGTGTCCAACCATGAGCTTGAGGTCCTCCTTTTTCGCGGCCTCAACGATCTTCTCGGCATTTTCCACTGTATCCGCTATGGGCTTCTCCACGATGAGGTTCGAGCCGGCGCTGATAACATCGAGCGATACCTTCTTGTGGAGCGTCGTCGGGACCACGATGCTCACCGCGTCCAGGCCCTGCTTAAGCAGCTCCTTATAATCGGTGTATCCCTGGCACCCATACTCGTTACAGAGAGGCTCCAGGCGGTTCGGGTCCACGTCCGCGATGCCGACGAGCTCTACACCTTTGATCCTGCTATATGTACGAATATGGTTCTGACCCATGACACCTGCGCCTATGACGCCTACCCTCATCGTAACCCCCACTCCAGCATATCGGCGATGAACTCTATATCCTTGGGGGTCACTGAGGGGTGGATGGGCAGTGAAATAACCTCTTTTGCCGCCTGCTCGGCCACAGGATGAGACTCGGAATACCCCAGGCTTTTATAGTACTTCTGTAGGTGGACGGGGACTGGGTAATATACGCCGGTCCCGATGCCTTCGTCGTTCAGCCTCCGGGCGACCTCGTCACGGCTTATGCCGAAATCCTTGGTCACCCTTATGGTATATTGGTGGAATACATGCTTATAGCCGCTTTCCACCACCGGCCTGACGATACCTTTTGTGCCACTTAATAGATCGCTAAGATACTTCGCGTTAATTATCCGTAGCTCGTTATACTGGTCGATCTTTTTAAGCTGTGACAGGCCGATAGAGGCGTTAAGATCCATCATGCGGAAGTTGAACCCGAAAGTATCATGGTAATAGCGGACTTTCGACCCGTGGGCCCTGAGCATCCTGGCCTTCTCGGCGAACTCCGGGTCATCGGAGGTGATCATTCCGCCCTCTCCCGTCGTCATGTTCTTGGTGGGATAAAAGCTAAAACAGCCCACGTCAAACGACCCGGCCATCTTCCCGTTAATTGAGGCCCCATGGGCCTGGCACGCGTCCTCTATGACCGAAAGACCGTTCTCTTTGGCGATGTCCATGATCTCTTCCATCGGGGCCATGTGGCCATAGAGGTCGACGGGGATAATAGCCTTCGTATTTTTTGTGATCTTACTTTCGATATCCCGCAGATCGATATTATACGTATGAGGGTCGATATCAGCGAATACCGGCTTTGCCCCGGTAAAGAGGATAGCGTTCGCCGTCGCTATGAACGTGAAGGGAGTGGTGATGACCTCGTCGCCCCTGCCAATACCCTTCGCGAGAAGTGAAACAAGTAGCGCAGAGGTGCCCGAGTTGACTGCGACCGCATGCTTAACGCCGATAAAACATGCGAAAGCTTCTTCGAACTCCTTCACTTTGGGGCCTTCAGCGATAGAGCCCAATCGCATGACGTTTACGACGCCCTCGATCTCTTCCTCGCCGATCAATGGTTTTGCAATAGGTATCAATTATATCAAATCCTGTTAGAGTTCTTCATCCAATCGGGCATGGGAGCGACTTTTGCCGGAAAACCGATCGCCAGGCTCCATGCCGGGACGTCCTTCGCCACTAGCGCTCCCGCCGCGACCATCGCACCTTCACCTATTTCCACCCCGGGCAGTATCGTCGAATTGGCACCGACCGAGGCCCCTCGCCTCAAAACGGGGCCTTTAAGCTCATACTCGACCCGAATAGGGTATTTATCGTTCGTGAGTACCGAGCACGGGCCGAGGAACACGTTATCCTCGATGACCGTATTGGTCGGGACGTATACGTTACTCTGGATGCTCACATTGTTACCGATGGATACGTTTCCATCGATGACCGAGTTGGTCCCGATGAGCACATTCTCGCCGATCGCCGTCATTTCCCTTATCAATACATTGTGCCCCGTCTTGAGCCTGTGACCGGCCACGACATCGCAATAGATGATGGTACGGGAACGGATGAGCGGATAATCACCGATCGTTGAACCGACGAACGAATAGCTGTCAATGCCGACGTTCTTTGACCGGGCTTCCTGGATGACCCTGGCGCTGGGAAATCCCAGGGTCACGTTGTCCATGACGATGCTATCCCTGCCCAGCCTGTTGATACCATAGAGCTTACAAGAATGGGGCAGGCGGCAATCGTTCAGGAGCTCCATGCCCGGCGTGTTCTTAATGATACTGTTCCCTCCGCTATTATGAAGAAGCCTCACAGCGGACCTTCTCGATCAAGGGCTTTTCCCCCTGCGCCTCGTAATAAATGAGATGAAGCTTCTCCAGAAGCGATTCCAGCGTAGGTAAAACGCGGACACATTCGTCAGTATTGCCGCCCCTGAGCTTCTTCTCAAGCTCGTCCAGGTCATTTTTGACCCTGTCGAGGCAAACGGATAGCTCGGTATCCAGCCCGTTAGGCTCAGGGCGCCCTCCGATGCTATAGTCGAGGATGGTAAGGGCGCTGTCTTTCACACCTCTCTCTTCCTGCTTGAGCTCCCGAAGGTACATCAAGGCATCGTCCTTCTTTCTCTTACCATCCGTAATATCATTATAGGCCTGCATTTGCAGGTGTGCCGGGAGCCGGGCGATATCCTCCAGGACCTTCGTACTCATAATATATTGTGGCTCGTGCGCTTGAGAAAGTGTATCCCGGTTACACTTTGCCGCCTCCAGGTCGAGTATCGCCTGCTCTCTGACTTCTTTGGTCAATCGCTTAACGAGATTTGCCTTTGAGGTCACAAAATGCGGGGTCTTGCCGATGATGTGGGCGATCTCATTGAAATAATAACCGTATTCTTCTTTCAGGGTCACGAAGGCATAGCCAAGGTCTATATCGTCGATATCTTCCCGCTGTACGTTGGCGATGATCTGCCGGAACTTATTATCGGCCTCGGTCTCATCGGTCATTACGAGAATTTCCTTATTTAGGATGAGTTCCCGCACATTCAATTCCTTCATGGCCTTGAGCCTGCGGTGGCCGTCGATGACTGTATAGGTATCTCCTGTCCTTCTGACGATAATGGGTTGCATGAGGCCGACGTCCGAGATGGTGTACTTTAGGCCTTCTGTATACGTCCCCGATTTTCGTATGTGGTCTGCGTCTGATTGGATTTGATCGATGGGTATGGTTTTATAACTATCTTCCTGCAGGGGCGATTCGTCGCGTATCTCCATATGCTATTACCTCTCGGCTACTTGGAGCCCGATCGTATTCTAATCCAATTATATATATACAATAACTTATATTTTTCGGTATTATTAAATTATTAATTTATTTATATCATTAAATATTATGAATGTGAGCCGCTGGTAATCCTGGCCCCGGTAATCCTGGTCCTTAGGCCGTTTAAGTATTTTGCAATGTGCTTATAGCGCATCTCCGTCGGGTATGCGATGATAATAGCCGCGATATTCGACATTATAATAGCGAACGCAAAAACGAGTATCAATGGGAAATTCAAACCCGACGTCAAATAAAGGCAAAAAATCAAATTTTCTATAACGAAGTGTACGAGATATAAGGTAAAAGAGTATTTGCTCATGAACTTAATAATACCCTTGACCCTTGTGTTTTCAAAACGGTTCATGCCCTTATATTTTAACATCAGGAGAACAACAAGAAACACAAGGAGCGTTTCGAGAGTAAGATCAAATATCGTCCCGCTGTGACGGATTATCATGCCGATGCGGGCAATAACGAGAAATGCGAGGGCGAATATGGCATAATTGAACCGCCTATCCCACTTGATCTTCGTATTAACGTATAACAGGGTAGCGGCGACGCCCATAAACCATACGACGATAAGAGTATCACGTGAAGAATCCAGTAAGAGTTTTAGTAACGGGAAATAAGCAAATAATAATAATGGGACGAGGAAATATAGATCAAATTTTTTACCCCTTATAAGGTTTATGGAAATCCAGCCAAATAAGAGATACAGCCACCATTCAATGTTCAGCGTCCAGAGTATGCCGCCATATGCAGGGGTTTTTATATCCGGGAAAACAAAATTTTGGAGCATTAGAAGGTTACCGAAGTATGTTATTGCTTCCGTGCCCAGGCCCAGATCTATCTTATGGAAATAATCCGGATCCATCCCTAAAAGGATAATGTTACAGAAAAATAAGAAGATAAGGAAGGGTATCAGGCCTGTGTATATCCTGCTGAACCTATCGATAAAATAATTCATAAACCCATATGAGCTATCGACAGCGGCTTTCTTAAATAATGAGTGGGATATCACGATGCCGGATACTATAAAAAAGAGGACGACGCCCGTATTGCCCAGCGTGACGTCCAGGATATAAAAAATATTTGTGTTATTAACGGGCATGTCGAAATAGATATTATATATGAGAAAAACATGGCACACGACGACCATCTCGCACGCAATTACCCTGATAAAATCAATAAGAAGAGACGAATCGCCCTTGAGGTAATTCTTTTGGATTTGAATATTTTCCGTGGCTTCTAACGCAGGCTTCATCATAATATTCGCCTGAATACCGATCGTATCCTAATCAAATTATATTTATACAATAGCTTATATTTATTGGATATTAAATTAATAAAATGTTAATATCATTCATATTTGTCAGGATAAACACTACATATAAAAGTCCGGCAAGTTACTATTTATAGGACGGATGGTAACCGTTTTATGCAAATTACGCTTATAATATAAACGATTAATAATATGAGCGATTTAAAAAGATTTTGGAACGACAGGGCAGTAAAGTATGGGCATACCGGTTGGGCGGATAATTTTATTTATGCCTATGATCAGCAGGCAAGGATTATAGCCATAGAGTCAATAATTAATTCTTTAAACATAGGAAGGCAATGCGCTCTCGATTTTGGGTGTGGATCCGGGGACTTTTCTTCTTTATTATCGAAATATTTTAATAATGTCATCTCGATTGATATCTCTGAAAAAATCATCGATATAGCAAAACAAAAATATAAAAATTTAAAGAATATAAGTTTTGTTAAAGGCGATATAAAAGAACTAGAGATAAGCCCAAATTCAATAGGCCTAATCCTGTCAATTACGGTTTTAAACCACATAAAGGACGATGACGAATTAGCCAAAGTGTTACGATATTTCTCTATGGCGTTAAAAAGAGATGGCGTCTTAATCACTCTGGAATATATGCCGGATTGGGAAAATGAAAATAATGTGATAATATCTAGTTACCTAAGATTTACCGGATTAAACGAGTGGCTTTCATTATTCTCGCAAAATAATTTTTATTTGGATAAATACTATAATTTTTACCACCCGATAGAAAAACCTTGCAACAGCTATTTATCATATAAAAAAAACGTAACCAAATTAAAGGGTGGTGTACTAAAATGTATCAACCTAATAGATAGAAAATCCATTGACATATACCTTGAGAAGCTAGCAAAGAACGAGTTAATACATAAAGATTTCATATGGAATAAAGGAGAAAACGATTCTCCCGTAAAGATCATGATCTTGCGCAAAAAATAAAAACGAAAAATCACGCGGAGATTTGCCGCTCCTTCCGTTTTCAACCACTTATTGCCTCGATGCGGGCACTGCGCAATGGGTGCCCGCCCGGGCCGGCGGCGATTTTTCATATTCGATATGCCCTATCCAGCTTTTTGGCGGGGCCAGCGCGCAATTGAATGCATCGTAGACGCTATCCAGTGTCCTGCAGCGATCCGAGGCTATCTCGATGCTGTTGACGCTCCCTCCATAGATCTCATACTTTCTGGCGTTCATCGCATACTCTAACATTAAAATCTTCTTAGGATCAAAGCCCATGGCCAGGCAGCACACCAGGTCCACTTCCACGGGATTATAACCCGCCGCGAGCACGCCGCACTTTTTTGCGCTGTTAGACATGGGGCCTTCCTTCTCGCCCGCTATTATGCCGTCCACGACGATGAACATCCTGCGCTGCGGTTCGTCTCTCATGATGCCTTTTTTATCGGCATAAAATATGATCTTATTCATATCAGCTATTGTACGGGGGAGCGTGCTATTCCCATACCAGCTGCCTGCCTCGAAGTCATCGCGGAATGGCACCGCCCGGCCTGACCGTGAGAGCAGGCTCGTGAACAGCCTGACAGGTAAGGCGTAACGTGTGCCATCGATAACCGGCAATTCATCCTTTAACACGACAAAGAGGTCTTTTCTTAAGTCTTTATGCAGGTACTCGTCGCCGCCTGCCTCATAAGGGCCCGCCCGGTGGTGCGGGAGCCAGCCCTTCAATCCATTGATGCCTACAAGGTTCTTTAGGGCGCAACTAAACCCCGTTTTGTCGTGGGTCTTAAGCTTCGGCATGTTTATTATCACGTCGGCATCCAGTATGCTATTGGCGATACAGTACTCATTCTTGTTTTCATCGTGGTGCTCAGCCATTTCTCGCCTATCATAATAAGCGACCCTGTACCGGCCGTATCCGCTTTTGCCATGGTGCTCGGAATCGCGCTTTAGGTCTATCGCTGAATAGCCGAGCGGGTCCCCCGCGAGCGATTGCCTTATGATGGTGCCGTCCTTTAACGTCCCCTTTTCCTTTCTCAGGTCAAGGAGGCCGATCTTCATGTGGCGAGAATAATAATCTATGATCCTTTCTATACCGGTGCCTCTAACGATGGCGTCGAAGTCCGCGTTTATATATGACGCATCTCCGATGGTGATCTTGCCTTTACCGCCTAACGCGATATAGACATAATCGAGGACGGCCCGGATGATCGGGCCCTGTACGACGATAGCCTCCATGCCGCCCACCGCATTCTGATGGCTCACGAAGTTGGGCTTTATAAAGACATGGTCGCCCGGGCGTATGATCTCGCCCATCGGGTTCCAGGAGCTCATACCATAGTGGTCGCGGTCCATCCCCAGCTTATAGAAAAGATCTCTTACCAGGCCATAGCATGGATTATCCTCGCAAACGTCCTCGAAGGGATATTCCTGATACTTTTCCCGGGGATGGAATGGCGCTTCCTGGCAATAGTCAAGCTTATCGTCTTTTATTATCGCGACCTTCATGATAAAACCGTCCTCATGGGGATCCAATATTGTTCACTGAAGTGCAGGTTTCTAGCCGGAGCGGTTACGTTCACATAAAGAATACATTCCCGGTATACCGTATTCAAATCCCCATCGATATAGAGTAAAAACGACATTTTCATGTTCGTTCCTATTTTGCTGGGCTTTAATAATATCGACTTCTGCCATGTCTCATTATTCTCGACCGTCATTTGGTCCGTATACATGAGATTACCGTCGATTGACACGGTCAGGTTGTAACTTGCCCTTCGCTGTTCATGGTTCACTATACCCACGGCGATCGGCATTTCACTGCCCAGCATTAAATTCGTAGAATAATCCTGCATCTTTTCATTTGGCCCGAGGATGTAGAACTCGGTATAGCTCTCGCTCTTGCTCTGCGTTAATAAAAAATAACCCGATACGCTGATCGTGGCCAATATTACGAGGATGGTGGCCGCCAGAGTAATTTTACTATGACCGCTTTCCGGGCCGTATAAAATTTTTTTTACTGCGGCGAATGATCCATACAGGTCTATCGAGAATCTCTCTGTAGAGGGCAGCATATGCCTGCGGATATTAGCGATAACGATGCATACGATTACAAATACGCTCAACGAGGTCATGAGCGCTCTTAAATTTATTCCGATGGGCGTAATATTTAAGCATAGGCCGATGAGAGGGACCACTGCTATGCTCAGGCCGAACGAGTATGAAAACCGCTCAATGCCCGAAATATTCGCTTTACCGGGAAAGAGAATGGACGTGAGAGAATAGCCAGGCACGAATAATACCATAGTAATGCCCAGGAATGGCCGGATGACCGTACCGCTCAAATAGGGATAATATATAAAAAGCTGCATTATTATCGTATATAGCAGGACCAGTATGAGGTCAATGTCTACCGTGAAAAGAGAATCTTCATGGCCTGGGCCGATCCTAAATCGCCTCCTGAGCGCATCGTAAAAATGAGTATAGTTCATGCGGTTACCTCTATCATCTGTATTTTCCATCCGATTCTTTCTTATATCCTTAAGCTGTCAACGATGACATAATTATAATATAATATGTTATATGAATATGCAAATATAATAATTTTTCGTTCGTTAATAGAATATATCTTAAGCCATTGTGCTATGAAGGCCCGTACGAGAGGAAAATATTCACTACCCTCACGATGAAAATCACGCCAAAGGCCAATATGCCAATATAGGCTAATCCGAATATCAGCTTATTGAACCTGGGCTCATCGGAAAAAGGCTCCAATAGCTTGATCATGGTCAAGAATCCTATCAAGCCAAGTATAAAGAGACGCTCGGCATCCATGCTATGTAAATACAATAAAAAACATATTGCCAGAAGTATCCAGATCCCATAGGCTACGATTAGTATTCGACTTTTCTTCAACATTTTATCCCGTTGGAATCTCGATGAACCTTTCTATGATGCGGTTCGTTGTGAGGATGGTGTTGGTGGCCATGATGCCCTCGATTGCCGCGATGTTAGTAATGACGCCTCTCAGCTTTTCCACGTTCTTCGTTCTCAGTTTTAAAATGAGATCGAAGGGCGCCAACGTCTCGTGTATCTCCATTATGTAGGGGATTCCGGACAGGCTCTTGAGCACGTCCTCCTTCTTCTTGCCCATCAGGGCGTCCCTTTCCAGCTCTATGCCGACGAAGGCGACCGTCTTCAGGTTAAGGATCATCGGGTCGAATAGGATCGTGAAACGCTCGATGATATTGTTCTCCTTCAGGATGTTGATGCGCTTATGCACCGTGGAGGCGGAAATGCCCAGTTCCTGGGCGATGTCGTTGAGCGACGCGCTGGAATCCTGGCAAAGCTTCTCTATGATCTTAATATCGATGGCATCAAGGTCTTTGATGGATTTATACGCCATAATCATCTAATATTTGTATTACGTGTCTTGAGTTGAAAGCGTTCGTCATATAAATAGCGAAAGAAGCGTGATAAAATAAAAGAAAAATCGGGCTTTTTATGGAAAATATGTCGTGCGCCAGGGGTGATTTTTAATAATTTATCATGGAGCGCTTGCCGCTTTCTTTCCCCGCATGCTTTTAAAAATGCACGAGCATGGCAACGATTTATAATTGAATGTTAAATCGGGGGCGTTTTTTGTCCGGGCCGGGCTAACAATATTTATATAGAATGATGTTCGGAGAACGATAAACGGCCTGCTATCATGGGCCGGCATATATTAGTTTTTGATTTAATATATATATTTTTATATTTAAATGATATTTTTTCTATATAATACTACAAAAATGAATAACACCATTGGGTAAGCGCCTTATTATCATACACTTTTTATAAATCCGCTTATTATTCGATTTAAACAATATATTCCGCTATATTTCAAGACAAAGCTGATGTCTTTACATAATATAGAGAGTTGCTAGGGAATAATCCCCTGTAGAACAAGCATTTAGCAGGAGGAAATTGATGAAGAATAAAGCCATAATTTCACTTATAATGATCGTGGCAATGATACTAAGCGCGACAGCAATTGCTTATAGTTGGAATGCCATGGGAACTATCAACCAAGGGTCGGGCTGGAATGTCATGTATGGTAGCTTTAAGGGCCAGTTCACCTCAATGGAAGGAGTATATGCCAATGGCACCGACTATGCGAGTGCCGCTTACCCGGTGAGCGTCGGCGTCGATGGAAACTTCGACTTTTCGGCAACTCTCAAGAAATACGGCGATGGCACGAGGGCATTAGTCGGTATTAGTACGGCCTCGAACCCCGCCGATACGTCGGGCTGGAAGCTTATCGGGTTCGCCGGTAATAACGGCCCATTCGGGGCTTACATCGGGGGCATAAACAACTTTGAAGACCTCGGCGCTGGCGACCCGGGTAACGGGAACTCATATACGCTGATCATCAGCTCCGATAATGGCGGTAATACTGCCGATCTGTATGTGAACGGCTTTGGAAATACAAAGACGATATCCTTGAACGGCGCTAAACCCACGTTCGTTATCGTATACCTCATTAACAACGGTATCCAACCGATATTTAACACGGTACCCGTCGTGACAGGTATTACCTTCAATTCAGGCGCATCGGCATCCCCGTCCCCGTCCCCGTCCCCGTCCCCGTCGCCCAGCCCGTCGCCTTCGCCATCTCCGCAGCCCAATAGCACGACCAAGTTCGACTTAGACCTCCATGCCATCAGAGAATTCTACGCTAACCAGCCAATCGTACACATGTCCAACCAGTCAGTCATCTACAGCCCGGATGGTACCATAAAGGAGGTCATCACCGGTAACCAGACCACGGCTCCGACAGCCACTCCGACCGCGACAGTTAAGCCGAACGCGACGGCCACTCCCACTGTGCCGGCCATCGCAACTGCAACGCCGATCCCGTCCGCGCCTGCTCCCACCAAGACGCAGTCCCCCGGATTCGAGATCGTCCTGGCGGCCATCGGCATGATAGCGGCACTGGTGCTTATCACCAGGAAGAAAAAGTGATTGATTAGCCATACAGGGGTAAAGCTTTTGTCCGGGAGGCCTCATGCCTCCCGAGGCTTAAGCCTCTGCTAAAAAGATACTTTTTTTAAAAGAGCATGTGTTTTGCGTTGTTGTATGAGGCGAGCAGCGATTCTTTCGCTCTTTTAGCCACGATGCCGCCGTGGCCCGGGTACAGTATGGAGACGTCGAGCCTGGCGAGCATTTCTAACGATTTTGTCATCTCTCTTGCGTCGCCGCCTAAGTCGGTCCTGCCGAAGCTGCCCCCCTCGAACACCGTATCGCCCGTGAATAGCTCTTTTGTCTCCTCGTTGTAGAGACAGATACTGCCGGGCGTGTGGCCCGGCGTGGGAATGACCTCTAATAAAGAGTCGCCCAGGTCTATCGTCTCGTTGTCTTTGAGTATCATGTCCACCTTGAAGTTCGGGCGGGGGGCGTTGAACATGGCAGCCACGCTGGCCTTGCCGCTCCGGAGCAGCTCCACGTCCTTTTCATGCATGGCGACGCTCGCGCCCGTGGCCCTGACGATGTCGGGCACCGCGCCTATGTGGTCATAGTGGCAATGCGTCAGGATGATCAAGTCCAGGCCGCCCGGGAGCTCCCGCAGCACCCCGGCGCTGTCCATGCCCGCGTCCACAAGGGTTTTACGTCTTGCGTCAATTAGATAAGCATTGGAATCATAAGAAATCCCGCTAACGTTCTTTACGCGCATCAAATATCGTTTTAAGGTTAAACCGTATAAATGCTCCGTCCGATAAGGAAAAAAGGGTCTATGCCATGTTGATGAAAGACGCGAAAAAGGGAATAACCGAAGATATTCGGAAGACCGCCGAGGCCGAGGGGATCGACGCAGAGCGCCTTCGGGCGCTCATAGCACGGGGGATGGTAGCCGTCCCGAGAAACGTCGGGCGCGGCTTCCCGGGAAGGGCCGTGGGCAGGCTCATGTCGACCAAGGTCAATGCCAACGTGGGCACCTCGAAGGACTACGACGAGCCCGGGGACGAGGTAGAAAAGGCGAAGGTCGCCGTGCAGTACGGGGCCGACTCCGTAATGGACCTGTCGACCGGATATGACAGGGACACGGTCCGCAAGCGCCTCATAAAAGAGCTGGACGTGCCCGTCGGCACGGTGCCCATCTACCATGCGGCCCGCAAGAGGCGGAACGCCGTGGACATGACGTCGGACGACCTCTTTAATTCAGTCCGCGAGCACGCCAAAGATGGCGTGGACTTCGTCACGGTCCACTGTGGCGTCAACAGGAATGCCCTGGAGCGCCTCAAGAACGACCCCAGGCTCCTCAACATCGTGAGCCGGGGCGGCGCCCTCACGCTGGCCTGGATGCTGCACAACGAGAGGGAGAATCCTTTTTACGCGGAGTTCGATTATTTGCTGGAGACATGCCGGGAGTACGACCTTACTTTGAGTTTGGGGGATGGTATGCGACCCGGGTGTATAGAGGACGCGTCGGACAGGCCCGAGTTCATGGAGGTCATCACCCTGGGCGAGCTGGTCAGGCGCTGCCGCCAGGCGGACGTCCAGTCCATCGTCGAAGGGCCCGGGCACGTCCCCCTGGACGAGGTGGAGCTGAGCGTCAATGCCATGAAAAAGCTTACTTGCGACGCTCCTTTGTATTTACTAGGGCCTCTTGTCACGGACATAGCGCCCGGCTACGATCACGTCGTGGGGGCGATAGGAGGTGCCCTGGCAGGAATGGCGGGGGCCGACTTTTTATGTATTGTTACTCCGTCCGAGCACCTGGCCCTGCCCACGGCCGAGGACATCAAGGAAGGCGTCATCGTGGGCAGGATAGCGGCGCACGTGGCCGACACGGTCAAGGAGGGCCAGCGCGAGCGGTCCCGTGAGCTTGACAGGAGGATGTCGCGGGCGAGGCGCGACCTTGATTGGGGCGAGCAGCTAAGGCTCTCCGTCGACCCCCAAAAAGCCGAGCACATCCGGGGCACCCGGAAGACCGAGGGCGAGACCTGCTCCATGTGCAGCGACCTTTGTGCCATCAAGCTCGTCAAGGACGCCCTCAAGCAGGGTAAGATATGAGCGACGCCCTGCTGCTGGTGGGCCACGGCAGCAAGAGCGAATGGGCCGACGACGTGCTGCCCTATTATATGGAATTTTTTAAGGCGTCGGGCGATTTTGACGAGGTCCTGGCCTGCTACCTGGAGAAGGAGCCCTATGTCGAGGGCGTTTTAAGCCGCATAAAGGCCGGGCGCGTGTTCGTCATGCCGCTCTTCGTGGCGCATGGCTATCACACAAAGGTGACGATACCAGAAGCGCTGGGTATCGGCTCGCCCCACGGCCGGGCGGACGGCAAGGAGGTCTTTTACCTGGAGCCGCTGGGGCGCTCGGAGCTCATCGTGAGGCTCATAGAGGAGAGGGTGAACGAGGCTAAAAAAAGCGGGCAGGCTTCCCTATAGCTGCCTGCGCCCGGGCTTGCTCGAGGACCCCCGGGCCACGGGGGCGCCGTGAGCCCCGGGCTGGCTGTCCACGGCCCGCATCTTAGGCGTGCTTTTCACGTACTCCATAGGATCGGGCTCGCCTTCGCCCGTGTTGATGTGGATGAGGAAGCCGGCGCCATATAAGAGGGCGCCGAAAAGGATGACGATCAGCGTGTTTACTAATATGGTCCCGATGATCCTGGGCTCGACGACATAGGTGATGTCCCGGCCCAGGTCGCTGCTGATGGAGCCCCACATGACCGACTTGACGACGGAGGGCATGAACAAAAAGACTACGAAAGCGACGACGCCCATGACGAGGATGATCTTTCCCGAGCTTTTTAGCATGTCCCTCGTGGACTCATACCACTTCTGTATAAAGGAGAGGATGAAAATAATTAAGAAGGCGGCGAACAGGAGCACCGTCGCTAAGAAGTAAAATCCGTTTGCCCCCGCGCCCACGACGCCGCTCACCGTAGCGTAGTCGCCCTTCACGTTGCCATTATAGAAATTTTGCGTATACTTATCGAGCACGATGCCCATCACCTGGCTCTCGCTCTTTCCCCGGGCCTGCGAGTCTGCCACGACGATGGACTGGCCGCCGTAGTTGTACGTGAACGTGTCACCCCTGCCGTTGGAGAACTGGTCGACCATGTCGTTATACTGCGAGTGCAGGCCGACGATCTGTGACGGCTGGGCGGCGATGCTCCCGAGGGCATCCCTCGCCGATTCATAAGTAGTCAGCTCATAGGCGCTGAAAGAGACAACCAGGCATACGGCAATTATGCCCATGAAGAAAAACAATATATCCCTAGATCCAAGTGCCATTTTTATCCCCTATCCATTTTTCCCCTTACCCTTCCTTTTTTGTGCCAATGATATTAATGCTTTGCTCTCCTACATTAAAAATTATTTGCTGTGCTTTAATATTTCTGGCAATATCCATCCCCAGTAGTATATGGTGGCGCCTACCGCGAGCAACGCGCCGAGTAAAAAGAGCAGCCTCGCCCCGAGAGACCACGGCCCATCCGGGCCCAGCAGTATTGCGGCGGACGAAGCGGCCATTATAGCCACGCTCGCATCGTAGAGGCGGTAGTATTTTTTCATGTGTAGCGCGTCTCCCAGCCTTCTGCTGAGCGCTCGCAGCATGAGCGTCATCCCCGAGAGCGCCATAAATAGAGATATCCAGTTGAGGATGTCGAGAAAAGGGCTCACCCGGATACCCCCATCATTTTTCTATATAAAAACAACCCCGCTGTCGCCAGTATGAGGAGCGTGCACGCGTTGGTGAAGAGCGCATCCCATTCAAGCCCCAGTCCCATGACAAGGGAGAAAGCCAGCATGGCGATGAATACGAAGGCCGGGATGAGGAACGATACATGGTACGTGCTCTCCTTGAACTTCAGCTCATAAAAACGTCCAATACAAAATATGAAGACCATAAGGGCCAGCTCGCATATGATAACGATTAAAAGTATGAGCGATGCTGCCTCGGCCATACGACCACGCTACCGCCTAAACGCTTCCACGAACGCCTGTGCGCCCGTCTTACGTGCCGTGCCGCTCATGATGCCCTCGTAGCCCTCGAACCTCGACTCTATGCTCACGCCCTTGCCGTTTATCTTATACCGCCGGATGGCCTTGTCGTGGTCGGAGCCCCTCATCTTGAGCACGTTGATGGATTTTTTGATCTCGGACTCTATCTCCACGTACTGGAGCATGATTATGCAGTCGACGATGAACTCGAGGCCGTAGTCTGATAAGCGGGACACGCGCGTGATGATATCCGGCACCTCGTGCGTTAAAAGCAGGGTCAGGTCGTTCTCCTTCACGTAGTTCACGAACGCGTAGAGCTCCCTGCGCAAATCATTGGGGTTGCCGAAGTTCAGGGAATATAAAGAGATGGGGTCGATGACGACGCGCTTTGCCTTCGTCGAGTTGATGACGTCCAGGCACTGCATGATGGGCGCCCCGCCCGCCTGCAGCATCTCGGACCGTAGCTGGTGTACCTTTATTTTCTTCTCGCCCTCCAGCTTCTGGAGGTCCCAGCCGAAGTTCATCGCATCGCTGGCTATTTTCCGGGGCGTCTCCTCCACCGTGATGAAAACTCCATTCTCTTTTTCCGATACGCCCTGCATGAGGAATTGCAGGCCGAACGTGGTCTTGCCAGTGCCCGGGGGCCCGGCGACGAGCGTCGTGTCCCCGCGGATCAAGCCGCCCCCCGTCATCTCGTCGAGGCCCGGGATGCCCGTGCTAATCCTGGTCGTGGTCATGGCAACTCCACATAATTATTATATATAATGTGATATAAACGTTCGGCCTGCGTACTAGAAGAATCACATGGATAGTTTGGCAGTCTAGAGCCAGAAAAACATAGATGGTTACTAGAAGAAGATGTATGGTTTGGCATCCCGTCATCTTCTATTGAGGCTAGAAGGGGGACTCCGCTTCGCTTCGCCCCCTCGCTGACCCCCGACTTTTTGATTGCCTGATGGCAAACGAATAAAAACCCCGAACCATGGGCTCCCCGATGTTTAACGTTTCCGGGTACCGGGGGTCTAGAGGGGGGCGGAGCCCCCCATCGCACTAACCGTTTGCCGGAGCGCAGCGGAGGCAATCATACATGGGGGTCCACGAGGGGGCGCAGCCCCCTTCCAGTCTTAGAAGAAGCAGTCGGTCCATCTTTCCCTCGAAGCCCCCTTCCAGTCTTAGAAGAAGCAGTCGGTCCATCTTTCCCTCGAAGCCCCCTTCCAGTCTTAGAAGAAGCTTTTTATCAATGTTCTTCTCGGAGCCCCCTTCCAGTCTTAGAAGAAGCAGCAGCACACAGTCCTTCTTCTAGCTAGTGGTCCGAAAGCTTCCGGACCTCCTCGAACAGCGAGTTCAGGATGGCGTTACGCACCTTGTTGACCTCGGTCTCCGTGCGCACCCTGGGGCGGGGTATGTTGATGTCGATGATCTCCTTGATCCTGCCGGGCCTGGCAGTCAAGACGATGACCTTGTCAGCCAGGAACACCGCCTCGTCCACGTTATGCGTGACGAAGAGGACCTTCTTTTTCTCCTTATGCCAGATCTCCAGCAGCTGCTCCTGCAGGATGTTCCGCGTCTGGGCGTCCAGGGCGCCGAAGGGCTCGTCCATGAGCAATATCTCGGGGTTGACGGCAAGGGTCCTGGCGATGGCGGTCCGCTGCCGCATGCCCCCGGATAGCTGGTGCGGGTACGAGTCCTTAAACTTCTCGAGGCCGACCATGTCCAGGTACTTGGAGGCGATCCGGGCCCGTTCCTCCGGCGAAAGCCTTTTCAGCTCAAGCCCGAACTCCACGTTCTTCTCCACCGTCCTCCAGGGGAACAGCGTGTACTCCTGGAACACGAAGCCGATCTTTGGGGACGTCGAAGTGATTTTTTTGTCGCCCATTAATATTTCGCCACTCGATACGGGCTCCAGCCCCGCGATCATCCTTAATAGGGTTGACTTGCCGCACCCGGAGGGGCCAACGAGGCAGATGAACTCAGAGTCCTTGATGTCCAGGGAAATGTCATCCACGGCCTTCATGGAGCGGCCATTTGAGGCAAACTCTTTGGTGACGTGCACGATCCTTATGTCGTTCGACACTCACGCCACCGCCCTGCCTATGCCTTGCTGCCACTTGAACATGTAGTTCCCGGCGACCTGGAAGATGTAGTTGATCGCCAGCCCCAGCAGGCCGATGGTGATCATGCCGACCATCACGACGTCCGTCTGCAGCAGGTTCGACCCCTCGAGGATCATGTTCCCCAGACCGAACCTCACTGCGATCATCTCGGCGGCCACCACGCACATCCACCCTATGCCCATGCCCACCCTCAGCCCCGTATAGATGGTGGGGGATGCCGCCGGCATGACCACCTTCCTGAGCACGCTCCAATCGCTTGCCCCGAAGGTGTACGCGACCTCCACAAGCCGCTTCTCCACGTTGCGCACCCCGGCGATCGTATTCAACAGGATCGGGAAGAACGCGCCTATGAACACCAGGAATATGGCCGAGTTTATGCCGATGCCGAACCACAGCAGCGCCAACCCGATCCAGGCGATGGGCGGAATGGGCCTGATGACCTCCACGATGGGGTCCACGACGTAGGAGATCTCGGGCAGCCATCCCATGGCGACGCCGAGGGGCACGGCGATGGCCGCGGCGACGATAAAGCCTAACAGCACCCTGAGCAGGCTCCAGCCCGCGTTGACGAATAAGCTCCCGTCCAGCGCCATGGCGAGCATGGCCATGAACACATCGGTGGGCGGCGGCAGCACGATCCACTTAAAAACATGGAAAACGCCGGTGGCCAGCTCCCAGAGTAATATGATGAAGAGGATGCCGGAAATCTGCATTAAAATTTTACTCAACCTGGACATTGGCATATAATCCAATCTAATGTAAAATAAATTTGTTGGGCGAAGCCCCAGGGGCCTCGTCCGTGATCAAAGCTGGTTTACGAACGACAGGTCGAACAACTCATCCCTGGTATAGACCTTCTTGGTGAGGGCCAGTTCCTCGCTCAACGCCCTGGAGAACTTATCGGTCCCCGCCAGGTACTCCTCATCGGGCTTATACAGGTATGCGATGTGGTCCATCGAAGCCCGTTCCATGGGTGTCTCGTTGTTCAGCCACTCCGCCGAGGATACGATCTGCGCGGCCTCCTGCGGGTTGGATTTTATGAGCTCGACGGCATCCCGGTGAGCCTTCAGGAACGCCATGACCGAGCCCGGGTAATCGCTGATCATTTTTTGGGTGGTCACGACCGAATCGCAGGGGTGGCCCGGCATGATGTCCTCGGACCTCAATATGACGTCGCCGATGTTCTGCATTTCCGCCATGGTCACGTATGGCTCCCATGCTATGACGGCGTCGACGGTGCCCGCGTCGACGGCGCCGATCCATTGCCCCGCCGGCAGCTTCGACATCGTTAAATCGTTGGCATAGGACATGTTATTGTCATTGCATAGCTCCCTGATCATGATGTCCTGGATGGAGCCGGGGCCCGGGTAACCGATCTTCTTGCCCTTCAGGTCGGTAAACTTCGTTATGCCGGAGCCCTTCTTCACGAACAGGCCCGAGCCGTTCTTGTGGACGGCGGCGACGATCTTGACCGTCGGGTCCTTGTCATAGGCGAGTATGGCCGGCGGCACGCCGGCCAGGCCGATGTCGATGTTGCCGCCGGCGATCTGCGTCATGATCTCCGGGCCGGAGTTAAAGTTTGCCAGCTTGACGTTCATGCCATATTTCTCTAAATAGCCCTTCGTCTTGGCGATGTAGAGAGGCGCGTGGTGGTCGGTGATAAGATAGCCGATGTTCACCGTATTCTTCGTCTTCAGCGGCACGGCCGTCGGGGTCACGCTGACTGAGGGGCTGGGGCTCGTGCATCCCGCGGCGGCCAGGCCCGCGAGGCCCACGCCCGTGGCGATGCCGATCTTCAATACAGTCCTTCTAGAGATCCTGTCACTGTTAAGCTTATCAAAGAGATTATCGATAGCCATAACATACCTTCCGTTTGCTTTATTGGAACGAATCGATTTATAGCTTTTCCCCAGGGCAACTTTTTATTGATACAAAGGTAGAAATATTATAAGATTTATTATACATTAAGGATTGACGTTTATGACGATAGCGGATGATGTGGTGGCGGCGGCCTTTCAGTCGGATAAGGAGTTCAGGGAGACGCTGGAGAGGGTTATCAAGAAAGATTTAGGGTTGAGCATCACCGAGTTCGGCGAGCGCTCGGGCATTTCGCCGAGCACGCTCTATAAAATATTGAGCGGCGACCGTGACCCGAACTTAGGGACTTTAAGGGAGGTCGTCGAGGCCATCCGGAACATCGAGGGCCTCAGCAGGGAAAAATTCATCGCCGTCATCGCGGCGAGGCCGGTGCTGGACCGCATAAGCGAGCGCGAGATGTTCGTTGAGGGTAAGCGCATCGTGGTGCGCGAGTACTCCGCGATGACCATGGAGGACGCCATCGTGGCCGCCATCAAGGCGGAGAGGGACGGCGCCCAGGCGCTTGTCTGCGCCCCGATCGTGAGCTATACCCTGGAGAAGATCGTCCGCATCCCCGTGGCCACGATCATGCCGACCACCAGCGTGGTCGCCGCGATAGAGAACGCTTCAAAAAAGATGCGTACTGGCATCCGCCAATAAATTTCATATGAGGAGCTTGCCTTCCTTCATGATCTGCCGGCTGTCCGCCCACATGGAGGGCTTCAAGACAAGGCAGTCCTGGTGGATGAGGGCGTTGGCATCGTTATCATAGTTAGCGCCGATGGCGAAGTGCACGGTCTTGCCGACCTTCTCGTCCTCGAGCAGGTTGCCGGTCATCCTCGCCTTATCGTTAATGCCGATGCCCAGCTCGCCGATGTGCCTGGCGTTGTGCTCCTCGTCCTTTAAGCCCTTCTCCCTGGCCATGGCCTCGCCCTTCTCGATCACCTTGAGTAGGCCTTTTGCTTCTTCACCACCCGTGACCCTGAACACGTAGCCATCCTTCAGCGTGACCTTCACGGGCTTCTTGGGGATGACGGCGTCCGGGACGAGGTCGACGGTACCGTCGAAGACGATGGTTCCGCTCACTCCGGCGATCGCCGGCGAGATGAACACCTCACCCGCTGGTAAATTGCCGCCCAGCCCGGGCAGCCTGAAGTTGCCGTCGTCCAGCATGGGCTTGCGGCCTTTGACTGAAACATATACGTCCGTACCTGCAGGGGCCGTTACATGTATCTCTTTCGCCCCCTCCAGGGCCTTTTTAATGCAGGCCGCCTTCGCCTGCATCCCGGCATAGTCCAGCGCCACGCAGCGCTCGAACATGGCCACGTTCGTGGTCGGCGACCAGAACCCTCTTACCTTTTTATCCCCGTCGATGAGCTTATCGAAAATGTGATCGTACTTCTTGCCATCCCTGCCCACGTAGCCGACCGCCAGCCCGTGCGGGTCCTTGCCCATCTTGCTGGCCGATAGCGATACGATGACGTCCGGCTCCGCCCTGAGCGCCTCGAGCACGAGGCGCTCCGCGTAGTTATAGGTCGTCTTCATCTCCTGGATGGCCATCGTCGGCCTCCCCTTCATCTCTTTCGTGACGTCGAAGATGGCCCGGGCCACGGGAAAGACGTCCCCTTCGAAGTTGGTGACGATGAGCACTTCTTCCCCTTCCCTCAGCCCGATAACGTCCCTCATGGCCACCCTTGCGGCCTCTATCAGTTTAGTAATACGAACATCTCCTATGAAAAAATAAAATATTGGTCATCGCACATATAGTCTCTGAACTTCACGCATTTATAGCGAAATTCCAGCGGTCGAACCAAAATATTTTATATGTTAAACAAAATATAATATGTCATATGCACGGCATGAAAAAAATCGTGCGCCGTAGAAAGCTTTATTTCATATAAAAATAATTATTAAAAAATAGTAATAGTTTACATTCCGGAGGCACGCCGGGGAAAGGTTCCTATGAATACCAGAAGACACGGGAGTAACTGGAAGAACAACGTCGAGGCGGACCTGGCGCCATTGCTGGATAAAAAAGGCGCCCTGGGCGCCATCGTCACCTCCAGGAACGGCGACATCATCACGCAGCAGCTAATCAAGAACCTCCCTAAACAGAAGGAGAACGCCCTGATGCAGCTCGTGAAAAAGGCTGTGCAGACGATCAACGGCATGAGAAGCTCGCCCCTCCGCCGGGTCATATTCGAGACCGAGGAAGGCGCCGTCGTCCTGTATAATGCCGAAAACGCCATCATCGGGTGTCTTCTCGAAAGGGATTTTGACCTGCTCTCCGTGATGCTGGAAATAAAAACGGTCGGAGACCTGGTAGGAAGCCACATCGGCAGCGGCGAGCTCACCCAGGAAGAATTCGAGAAGCTCACGGAAAAGAACCCCAACGAATTGAAGATCCTGGCCTATGACCTCGTGGGGAACATCGCGAACCATTTTGGAGACGACATAACTAACGACCTCATTAAGTTCATGTTGGAGAAGAACCAGCCCCCGATGGGCCGCAAGGTGAAACAATGAAGAAGATAAAGACTGGTATATTGGGATTGGACAGCCTCCTTGACGGGGGGTTCAACGAACATTCGGCAAGCATACTCGTCGGCTCCGCCGGCACCGGAAAAACCACAATGGCCCTGCAGTTCCTCAGAAAGGGCCTCGAAGTGGGGAACGAAGCCATCTACATCACGCTCGAAGAATCCAGGGACCAGATCATGTCCGAGGCGAAGAGCATGGGCTGGGAGGACATCGGCACCTACGTGGACAACGGCTCCCTGGTCTTCCTCGAGGCCGCGGGCAAGGACCTGGCTGATTTTATCAAGGAGGAGCTTCCCGAGTTCGTGGATGACTGGAAGGGCTCGAAGGCCCGCATCGCCATAGATCCCCTTACACCCGTCATCTGGGCTTTTGACGATAAGTACGAGCAGCGCATGCTCGTCTCGCAGCTTTTCAAGGAGACCAAGAAGGTCGGCACCGTCCTGAGCACCATAGAGGAGTACAGCGGCGAAGGCGGGGACGAGACGGTCATCCCCATGTATCTGGCCGATACCATCGTCCGCATTTTCACCGTGCCGGGCACAGGCAACCGCATGACGAATATCCTGAAGTCCCGCCAGTCGTGGCATAGCGAGGCCCCTTACCCGTACCGTTTCGTGCTGGGCATCGGCATCGTCATCGACACCAGCGAGCTGGACGGCAAGCGCATGAAGAAGCTCACCCCCGACATGAAGCTCGCAATCAACACCGCCGCCGCGAGCCTTCCGAAGCGCGAGGCCGAGCAGGTCAAGAACGTGATCAAATACCTGGAGCGCGCGGACCTGGGCGACATGGAGCCCGAGCAGATAATAAACATGCTCCTGGAGGACTATAGGAGCGAAGAGAAGGTCGCTGACGAGCCAAAGGTGGCCAGCTAAAAAAAGGGAGGGGTAGGGCTGAGACAGCTGGTATGCCAGAAGTGCGCGAGCCATAAGGTAAAGATCGTCATGTTCGAGACAGAGGGCAAAAGGTTCGCCGTCTGTGACGATTGCGGTAACGTGCAGACCATAGGGAGGGACCTGCATGAGCGCTACGGCAAGTGGATGCAGCACCGTGAGCGCTCGGGCAGGTAATTTTCCCTTTTATTAATCTACCTTTTTCTGATTTATGTATTTTTTTAATAGCCCATATACGGGCAATTTTTTTAATTATCCATATATGGGCGGGCTATTTTTTTAACCAGGTATGAAAAAGTATATAAACAAACCATTGGTATTCTCTATTGCCCGTGGAAAAATAACCTTCAGGGGCGCAGTTGTGTTATAAGCAAAAGATATCACCAGAATGCGGCAGGGCCGGAGCGCCTAACCCCCCTAAAAAACGTAAAAAGGCTCCGGCCCGGTCGGCATCCCCGATCATAAGCATTTACGGCTTATGAGAGACAACCCAAAGCCAAACCAAGGATGCGAGGAAGGAATTCCTTTTTAACCTCCCATGCTTCTCGCATCCCTTGTACTTATTTTTGCTTACTCTTCTGGCTTTGAGCCCTCGGGGGATCCCTGGATACCCAAAAAATTTAAATGTGAGCACATATATGTATGAAGAGCGGGCCTGTGGTCTAGTTGGTTATGACATCGCCTTTACACGGCGGGGATCAGGGGTTCGAATCCCTTCGGGCCCACTACGAGAAATATTAAATTGTCTCCTGCGAGAGCCAAACGTAACTATCCGTTTTCTACGAGCCAATAGTTATTATAATTTAATGATTATATTAATCCTGGTAGATATCCATGGTCATCGCAGAAGCAATCGCAGCGATATGGGGCCTTCTCACCAACATCTGGGTACTCCTTTTCATACTCATAATCATCATCCCGGTGCTCCAGCGTTTTCTTTTAAACCGCGCGAGGAAGCGCATACTGAACAGAATTTCCAGGGAGCGGAAGTCACAGGTCATCACCCTCATACACAGGCAGGAGACGATCGCCTTCCTGGGCATCCCCATATCCCGCTACATCGACATCGACGACAGCGAGGAGGTCATGAGGGCTATCCGCATGACTCCGCACGATACGCCCATCGACCTCATCATGCATACCCCGGGCGGCATTGCCCTGGCGGCAACGCAGATCGCCCTCGCCTTGAAGGCGCATCCGGCCCCCAAAAGAGTGATCGTGCCCCACTACGCCATGAGCGGAGGCACGCTCATCGCCCTTGCGGCGGACGAAATACTCATGGACCCGCATGCCGTCCTGGGCCCGATCGACCCGCAGCTAGCTGAGGGCACGGCCGCATACCCCGCATCGTCGGTGATCCGGGTCATGGAAAGAAAGCCCATCGAGCGCATCAATGACCGCACTATCATCCTTGCAGAAGAGGCGAGGAAGGCGCAGGCACAGATGATCGAGCTGGTAAAAGAAATTTTAAAGGGCAAGTGCGGCGACGACCACGTGGGCTTCGTAATCGAGGAGCTGGTCATGGGTAAGTATACGCACGACTATCCCATATTTCCCGAGAGGGCGAAAGAGCTGGTCGGCGATTGCGTCAAGGCGGGAATACCCAAAAGCGTGTATGACCTCATGGACTTTTACAAGGCAGAGCTAGGGGCGCGCAAGCCCGGCGTCGAATACGTGCCCGTGGCACCACCCGAACGGGAACAGCGCCGGTAAAACCACGGGGCGCACGGAGGCACCACGGAGGCCACGTAGGCGTATTCACCACAGAATCGTTGATGACCGGGGCCTTGGTCAGGTATAAATAATGAAAAATTGTGATATGTTTTTTGTGTGGGCGTGAAGGCTGTCCGTGCCTTGATCCCTTGAGATCGTCACAGAATCTGGCCAGCGGGGTACTTTGTCGTAGGTATAAATGCGTCTTTGAACGCGTATAGGAATTTGGCCCTAAGAGGTTGTACCTATCGCCCGCACGCTATATGCCGTTACGGCGTGCTATTTTGTGTAGCTTGCGGTTTTAAATAAAATCTTATATCGTCGTTTTTGCGAGTGTTATAAATCGCCTATTTGTGATGGGCTCGCAAAGGATTTTTCATAGGAGGCACCACAGAGGTCACGGAGGTTACTTTTAAATAATGGGATATAGGGGTACCACCAGGGGTATCACAGGGACATCGTATAATAAATAAAACATGCTGGGGGTCTGCGAGGGGGACATCAGTCCCCCTTCAGCATATAAAGAAACCTCAGTGACCACCGTGAACCTTTGTGGTGAACATAAAAGTCCTCCGTGCCCTTCGTGAACCCCTGTGGTGAATATTCCTTCGTGGCCTCTGTGGTTTTAACCACCTGAAACGGGCGGGAAGATGGCGAGCTCGTCGCCTTCTTTTATCCTGTCGGACGGCGCGGCCGTCTTGCCGTTAACGAGGACGTTGACGTAAGGCTTCAAAGCGCCGTCATGGAGCATGAGGGGGCGTAGGCCGGGGTAGGAGGCGATGAGGGACGAAACGGCGTCCATGACCGTGTCGCCATTCGCCTCTAAAGAGAGGTCCTTCCTGCCCGTGACCTCGCGGAAATTAGCGAAAAGCCTAACTTTTATCATCATGTCAAACCAAAAGGCGGCGTAGGGATATAAATAAATTTTGTTAATAGTCGCCGACCTGCTTCTGGAGGCTGGCGTACTGGTCCATGAGCGCTTTCAGGTCCAGCGATCCTGTCACGTCGACCACCCCGATGGCGGCCACGGCCTTGCCGCCCAAGTCCAATGGCGACACCACCACCGGGATGCCACGGTACACGCCTGAGGGCGGCCTCTCGTGGATAACCCTGTCCTCGGCGATGGCGCGCTCCAGGATGGGGCCCGTATAGCTCCTGGAAATCACGTTACCGCCCTCCACCTGGACGCCCGGCTTATTTTTACTGCGGGCCGTGACGGGCAGCCCGCCGAACAGGCGGTGGACGCACAGGGCGATGTCCGCCAGGTCATCCGCCGTCGAGTCCTCGGAAACGCATATGCGGTTCATACATGAATTAAGGGGCTGTTAAAATAAAACTTTTATTCTCGCCCACGGGCAACAAAAAAATTTAATAGTTACCGGACTTTGTGTTATCGATGCAGTTCGACATCGTGACGGATACGATCTTTATCCATGCCCTGGTGGGCATATTCGTCATCGTCAATCCCTTCGGCAACGTCCCCCTGTTCATCTCGCTTACCCAGAAGCTCACGCCCGTCGAGCGGAAGAACGCCATCGTCAAGTCGGTGGTCATAGCCACGGCCATCCTGCTCGTGTTCGCCCTCATCGGCAAAGTGCTCTTCGACATGCTGAACGTGACCCTGGACTCCCTGCGAATAGCGGGCGGGTTATTATTACTGGCAATCGCCTTCGACATGCTCATGGGCCGCAGCCCCGCCTCAAAGATAGAAGCCGAGGAGGAAAGGGAAAGCGTCGCCGTGACCCCCATGGCCACGCCGCTGCTGGCCGGCCCCGGCGCCATGACCACGGTAATGGTGCTCATGAACGAGGCGGACGCCCCGGCGCTCAAAGGCTCCGTCATGCTGGCCATATTGCTGGCCATGGCCGCCTCGTTCGTCATATTGATCAATTGCGACTGGGTCTATAACGCCATCAGGAAGGACGGGGCCCGCGTCCTGACCAAGATCATGGGCATAGTGCTGGCCACCATCGCCGTGGAGATGGCGGTGAACGGGCTGGTCCACGCCTTCCCGGCACTGGGGATATAAAACGATACTGGGACGCACAGCATACATATACTAAGACAATTAAAATTAATAAATAGTAAGAAATTGCTTCCCATTGAATCTATTAAAGCGTTATGGAGAGCAATCATTATATGAAACAGAATATTTATATTCGTATTACATTATTGTGCCATCGACTAACATGCACGGAAAGTGTCGCGCTTTGAATTGACCACGATGGGGGCTAACATTGCTGAAGGTTGCAATAGTAGACGATGAGCCAGACCTGCAACGGCTGTATCAGCTAGCCCTATCTACCAGAGGCTACGAAATCGTGTTCGTGGCCAACGACGGGACCGATGCCGTGGAGAAAAACCTCAAGTCGCCCGCCTGGGTCATCATCATGGACCACCGCATGCCGACCAAGAACGGGGTTGAGGCCACGAGGGAGATCCTCGCCGAAAGCCCGGACACCAGGATCATCTTCGTGTCGGCCGATGAGGCGGTGGAAAAAGAAGCAATGGAAGCTGGCGCCGTACGTTTTTTGAAAAAGCCCATCTCCCTCAAGGACCTCATCAAGAACATCGAGGAGGTCGCGATGGGCCTGGATAAAAAAGAGAATAATTAACGATCTACCGTATGAGGCCGCCGAGCGACGCAGTGGTAACGTTTCTGGCGTACCTCGCCAGGTAGCCCCTGAGCTCCTTTTTCTTAGGCTTGAACGCATTCTTCCTCGCCTCGACCTCGGCCGGGGACAGCTTAACGTCCACCCTCTTTCCGGGGATGTCTATGGAGATGACGTCGCCGTCCTTTAACAGCCCGATCATCCCGCCTTCCACGGCCTCGGGCGTCACGTGGCCGATGCACGGGCCCCGCGTGCCTCCGCTAAAACGGCCGTCGGTGATGAGCGCGACCGACTCCGCCAGGCCCATGCCGGCGATGGCCGACGTGGGGCTGAGCATCTCGGGCATGCCAGGGCCTCCCTTCGGGCCGACGTACCTCACCACGACCACGGCGCCCGGCTCGATGCCCCGCCTGAGTATGGCCTCGTTACACTCGTCCTCGGAGTCGAAGACCTTAGCCCGGCCGGTGAACTTTAACATATTCCCGCTCACGGCGCCGCTCTTGACCACGGCGCCCTCCGGTGCGACGTTGCCGTACATCACGGTGATGCCGCCCGTCCTGTGCACGGGAGAGCCCATCGGCCTGATGACCTCTTCGTCCAATACCTTCGCCGCCCGGGCGATGCTTAATACTGATACGCCGTTTACGGTGGGGGCGTCACGGAGCATGCCCGATAGGCGGCTCATCACCGCAGGTATGCCCCCCGCCTCGTCGAGGTCTTTCATCGTGTACGGCCCCGCAGGGCCCATGTTGCAAATATGGGGGGTCTCGCCGCTGATCCGGTCGAAGTCGTCCAGCTTCAGGTCGACGCCTCCCTCGATGGCCACGGCCATCAAATGCAGAACGGTGTTCGTGGAGCCTCCTATGGCCTGGTCAACCCGTATGGCGTTGTGGAAAGAGTCGCCGGAGACGATGTCGAGGGGCCTGACGCCTTTTTTAACCAGCTCCACCACGCGGCGGCCGCTCTCCAGGGCGATCCGGGCCTTCGAGGCGCTGGTCGCATGCGCCGTGGCGCAGCCCGTGAGCGACAGGCCGAGCGCCTCTGTCATGCACGCCATCGTGTTAGCAGTATACAGTCCCTGGCAGCTCCCGCATCCCGGGCAGCATGCGTCCTCGATGCGCTTCAGCTCGGCCTCCGACATCCGGCCCGCCTGGACACTGCCGATCCCCTCGAACGATGTTATAAGTGTAATGTCCTTCCCATCAAGACGCCCGGGAACCATTGGGCCGCCAGTGACGACCACACAAGGTATATTCACCCGCAGGGCGGCCATGAGCATGCCGGGCACGATCTTATCGCATGTGCCCAGCATCACCACGCCGTCGAAGCGGTGCGACTCGACCATGAGCTCGACGGAGTCCGCCACGACTTCTCTTGAGGGCAGCGAATAGAACATGCCCTCGTGGCCCATGGCGATGCCATCGCAGATCCCGATGACGCCGAACTCGAAGGGCACGCCGCCCGCCTCGCGGACGCCCTGTTTTATGTGCTCGGCCAGCTCTCTCAGGTGCTTGTGGCCCGGCACGATGTCATTCCAGGCGTTGGCTATGCCGATGAACGGCTTTTTAAAGTCCTCGTCCGTCACGCCCACCGCCTTGAGCAGTGCCCTGTGCGGCGTCCTCGTGATGCCTTTCTTTACAGTGTCGCTCCTCATATAAAGGTCTCTCTGTAACGTTATAGGCACGTTATTTTAAAGGTATTGCCGTACCTGTAAGGTTTTTAATATAAAAAGTACGTGCGTCCCCATATACTCTTTGTGGGCGGTGAAAAGCCTCGAAATTTTTGCTTAAATATAAAAGCCGGTGGAGCGGATGTAACATCGATGGCCGAACGTTGCTCCGTGGAGATCTACATTTATAGGGCCGCCCTCTTCGACATGGATGGCGTGATCACCGATACCATGCCCCTGCACTACGAGTCCTGGAAGCGGGCGTTCGAGCGGTATTGCATCAACGTGTATAAAATGGACGTCTACCTGAGGGAGGGCATGACCACTGCCATGATGGGGCGGGAGATAGCCCGGGAGAAGGGCAAGGAGCTTTCTGAGGAGGAGCTTAAGAAGATCGTGGAGGAGAAGACCCGTATTTTCAACGAACTGGTGAGGGAGCATGCGAAGGCTTATGAGGGCGTCCACGAGACCCTCAGGATGCTCCGCAACAATGGCCTCAAGCTGGCGCTGGTGACCGGCAGTATGAGGGGCTCCGTCGGCGTTGTGCTGAAAAATGTAGGCCTGGAGGGCGCCTTTGACGCCATCGTGGGCGCCGAGGACGTGGAGGAGGGAAAGCCCGGCCCGGAGCCCTACCTGGCCGCCATGCGGAAGCTCAGGTTGCCCGCCCTGGACTGCGTGGTCGTGGAGAACGCCCCGATGGGCATCAAGTCGGCGAAGGCCGCAAAAGTTGGCTATGTAATCGCCATCACTACGACGCTCGACGCCTCATATTTGCAGGAGGCCGACGAAATCGCCTCTTCCTTTTCGGACCTGGAGCAGTGTTTAGCCAGCCGGTTCGAGGCCAGGCCCGGCCGGGCCATAATGTAAGGTCATTTTAGCCCCGGGTACCGGGACGTGTACATTTCCTTGAACTTCCTGGCCTCGGGGGCCTTCCCCGTGTCCACAAGAGTCCCGTGGACGTTTTCATAGGAAAAGCGGATGCCGTTCCAGTAGCCCATCCGCTCCGAGTATAGCAGGCAGGCGTTGAAGAGCCGGAGGGCCGTATCCGGGTCGCCGGCGCTCCGGTGCAGGAGCCCCATGTTGCCGACCTGGTTCGCGATGCCCACCGTGTTCTTGAGCTTGATGCACGACCTTAGCGCTTCTTTATAATAACCCTCTGCCTCCGGGTAGTCGCCCCGCGCCCGGGATATGACCCCCATGTAGCTATTGGCGAGCAGCTTACGATGGACCTCTCTGGGGCCGTTCTTTTTCCAGGTCGACCGGTTGACCTCCTGGAACTCCTTTTCTCCCAGCTCGATGTCGCCCAGGTTCACGGCGCACGCGCCGACGTTGCACCTGGCAGCCAGGACGTCCAGCACGTCGTCCGCCCGGGAGCCGGCCGATTCGAAGTGCCTGAGCGCATCTCGAAAGTCCTTCTTATCATAGCGCACGATGCCCGCGTAAAAAGACGCCCGCGCTTTAAGCCGGCCATTAGCCTTACAATCGTCCAGGTATCCGATGGCCGACTCCGGGTCGCCCCTCCTGAGCTCGATGCAGCCCTTGAGCATCTTCACGTAGGCCCGCCGGTCCTGGTCCTGCGCTACCTCCATGGCGGCGTCGGCGTACGAGCCTGCTGCGTCGAGCCTATCAATTAATAGCTCGTTCAACGCCATCATCGAATGGTACTCGTAGGATAGCGGCCCTCCCCGGGGCTTCAGCCCCGACAGCCCTTCCGCCAGCTTTTCCGAGGGGGAGAGGTTAAAAAGTATGATGCCGATCGCAAGTAAAAGGTCATCCCTGAGCGGATGAAAAGTCGACGAGAGCCTCTGCGAGATGCCATAGAGCCTTAACGCCTTCTCCTGCTTTTTCCCGTCGTCCAGGAACCGCGCGTAGCCGGGCGCCATGGCCATCGTGTCGACGAGCTCCGCCAGGTAGAGCGCCTCGTCCTCCGGCACGATGCCCTCGGCCCTGAGCTGCCCCACGAGGCGTTTCATGTAGTCCGGCATCACCGAAGGGGGCGGCAGCCTCGCGACCTCCTCCAGTCCCGGCAACCCGAAATCCCTGCAGGGCCCCATCATGAGCTCTGGTATTTCAAGCGGCATTGGCTCACACCATATAAGAAATTAAAATTTAAATGTATAGCAACCTTTGCCGCAAAGTTCACGATGGCCCTAGACCCTGTCCGGGCCGATCCGGCCGCTCAGGAGCATGTGGTCGGCCAGCACCAGCGCCACCATGGCTTCCACGACGGGCACGGCACGGGGCACGATGGACGGGTCGTGGCGCCCTTTGATCTCGATGACGGCGTCCTCCATGGTTTTCACGTTAACGGTATGCTGGGGCTCCGATATGGAGGGCGTGGGCTTGACCGCGACCCTGCACACGATGGGCATGCCCGTGCTGATGCCTCCCAGGATGCCTCCCGCGTGGTTGGTGCGGGATTTAATGCCGTCGTCCACGTAGAACTCGTCGTTCATCTCGCTGCCCCTTATTGTAGTAGACCCGAAGCCCAGGCCTATCTCGACGCCCTTCACGGCGCCGATACCCATGAGGGCGCCCGCCAGGTCTGCGTCGAGCTTTCCGAACACCGGCTCCCCAAGCCCGGGCGGCACCCCTACGGCGACCACCTCAACGGTCCCCCCGGCGCTGTCGCCGTCCCGCTTCGCCATCATGATGGCCTCCTCCATTACCCCGACTACGCCAAGGTCGGCGCACCTGACGGCGTTCGTATAGGTGTTCTTAACGATGTCATCGAGCGTGACGTCCCCCGCCCGAACATCATAAATAGAGGTCGTGTGGGCGTAGACGTGAATGCCCTTCAAAGAGAGCAGCTTTTTGGCGACGGCCCCTCCCATGACCCGGCCCACGGTCTCGCGGCCGGACGAGCGCCCGCCGCCCCGGTAGTCCCTGAAGCCGTACTTAGCCAGGTAGCCATAATCGGCATGGCCCGGCCTCAGCAGGTCCTTTATGTCGTAGTAGGACGACGAGTCCACGTCCACGTTGCGGACGAGCATGGCGATGGGCGCGCCCGTGGCCTTCCCCTCGAACACGCCCGATAGTATCTCCACGCGGTCCGGCTCCGAGCGTTTAGATGCGATAGAGCTCTGGCCCGGCCTGCGCTTATCGAGCTCGGCCTGTACGTCCTTTTCGCTTAATGCTAAGCCGGCCGGGCACCCGTCCACGACGGCCCCCAGGGCGGGGCCGTGGCTCTCCCCGAACGTGGTCAGCCTGAACCGCCTCCCGAACGTGTTCATAGCTCCACCTTCGCGCCAAGCCGCTTTAAATCGTTGAAAAAGCCCGGGTACGAGATGTCGACCGACTCCGCTGTGCTTATCGTGGTCGTGCCCGTGGCCACCAGGCCTGCAATGGCCAGTGCCATGACTATGCGGTGGTCGTCGTAGCCGTCCACCTTAGCGCCCTTCAGCTTGCCGCCGTTGACGACTAAGCCGTCGGGCTCCTCTATGATGTCTGCGCCCATCTTCTGCAGCTCGGTTGTTATGGCGTGCAGCCGGTCCGTCTCCTTGTACCGGACGTGGGCGGCGTTGGCGATGCGAGTCGTGCCGCTTGCGCAGGCCCCCAGGACGGCGAGCGTGGGCACCAGGTCGGGCGTCGATCCGACGTCGACGTCGATGCCCTTTAGTTTAGCCTGCTCCACGGTGACCGAGCCCTGTCCGGTGTCCCAATACACGTTCGCGCCCATGTCCAGGAGGTGCTCCAGGATGGCCGCGTCGCCCTGCTTTGACTCGAACAGGTTATTGACCGTGACCTTGCCCGCCAGGGCCCCCGCCGCCAGCATGTACGATGCCGAGGAGAAATCGCCCGGTATTCTATATGAGCGGAGGTCGTACTCCTGGTCGCTCTCGACGTGGAACTCCCTGAAGTCGGTGGCCACCTTTCCGCCCGCTTTCTCCAGCATTTCCAGCGTGACCTCGACGTACGGCTTCGACTTCAATTCCCCGTCGATCTTAACGGTTGTATCCCTCCGGGCGAAGGGGCACGAGATGAGCAGCGATGAAATGAATTGAGAGCTGACGACGCCGCTGATCTCGACGACGCCTCCCTTCATGACGCCCTGCACGACAATGGGCGCCAGGCCGTTGAACCGGGTGGAATAGCAGATGGCCCCGAGGTCGTCGAGCGCCTTAATCAAAGGGCCGTTCGGCCTCTTGCGCAGGGAATCGTCGCCCGTGAAAACGGTGGCGCCGTCCGCGAGGGCGGCCATCGACATGCACAGCCTCAGCGTCGTGCCGCTGTTGGCGGCGTTGACCACGTCGTCGGGCACCTTCGGCTTCCCGATGACCCCCGCGATCTCGATATGATCGTCCTCTACTTCTATCTCCGCCCCCATGGCCCTGCAGGCGCCCACCGTGGCCAGCGTGTCCGCCGATAGCAGCGGCCTCTCGATCTTCGAGTACCTGCCGAGGCTTCCGATCACAACCGCCCTGTGAGTATAGCTTTTCGAGGGGGGCGCCTCGACACTGCCCCAGACTTCCGATCTCTTGACTTTCGCGATCATTAAGATAAACCCTGCCTACGTGCATAAAATGCATCCAGGCATATAAATATTGTTTTTATAAACGGTAGGGCAGAGCATGCTACGTGCTAACAAAGCCTTAATATTAAAAACGGCTTACAATATTTTTAAAGATAAGGAAACGAGTTTACAGTCAATATCGAGGGTGCTTATGCTCATCAACAAGATCGAGATAGAGCTGGAGATGCTGGAAAGGCATCTGCTCATTTTAAAATATGTCATAAGAGAGGAGCCCATCGGCATCATGAAGCTCGCCGAGACGACCGGGCTTCCCAAGCATAAGGTGCGATATTCCTTAAGGGTCCTGGAGCACGAGGGCCTCATCGGGCCTTCCATGCACGGGGCGGTTACCACGGATAAGACGAAGCAGTTCGTGCAGGCGCTCGGCGACAGGATCGATGCGCTGGACAAGAAAGTGGAAGAGATCAAGAGGCTCAGCGGCGAGATATGACGCCGGACCGCATCGTGTTCGTCGGGGCGGGGGGCGCAGGCCTTACGGCCGCCTTCATCGTGGCCCGGAAGCGCCCAGACATTCAGATCACTTTATTTTCCAGGGACCCCGTCGTGGCATACAGCCAGTGCGGCATGCCCTTCGTCCTGGATAATAAGATCGAGAGCTTCAACAGGTTAGTCCTTTATACGCCCGACGTTTTCAAGGACCTGGGCCTTGACGTGAGGACCGGCACGGCCGTCACGGGCATCGACCTGGATACTAAAACAGTTTCCGTCGAGGGAGGCGAGGCCGTGGAGTACGGTAAGCTGGTCATTTCCACAGGCTCGGTCCCCTTCGTGCCGCCGGTGCCCGGCGTCAACCTGAAGGGCGTTCATCGTTTATTGACTTTAGATGACGGCCGCTCCCTCGCAAAAGCCATGGAGGGTGCCGGGGGAGTGGTCATCGTGGGCGGAGGCCCCATCGGCCTCGAAACTGCGCCCGCGTTCCTGCACCGTGGCATCGACGTGACTATTGTGGAGCGGATGCCGCAGCTGATGCCCTCGGCCCTGGACCCCGACATGACCAAGCTCCTGGAGGACCACTTGAAGGAGCTGGGCGCCGTGGTGGTCACGGGTAAGGGGGTCGATTCCATCAACGGCGCGGATAAGGTCGTGTCGGTCACCGTGGGGGGGGAGACCGTCAAGGCGGACCTGGTGCTTTTGGCGGCGGGCGTCAAGCCCAACGTGGAGCTGGCGAAAAGGGCAGGCATCGACATAGGCCCGGCGGGCGGCATCGACGTGGACGGGCGCTTCCGCGTGAAGAAAAACGGCCACGTCCTCGGAGACGTGTTTGCTGCGGGCGACTGCGTCGAAGAGGTCAACGCCATCACAGGTAAAAAGATGGTCTGCGCGATCGGCACCGTCGCCAACCGGCAGGCGAAATTCTTAGCGGAACAACTGGCGGGCAACGACGTGCCCTACGGCCCGGTGCTGTGCCCGGCCATAACGGTAGTGGGCGACCTGCAGATCGGTACTGTAGGGCTGACCACGCGGGCCTGCGAGGCCGCGGGCATCAAGCCCGTCGTTTTTAAGGCGAAGAGCTTCACCCGGGCGAGGTACTATCCCGGGGGCAAGCAGCTCGACATCAAGCTCCTATCGGACGGGGTGCGCCTCGTAGGGGCACAGCTCATAGGCGAGGAAGGCGTCCATGGCCGTATAAATGAGCTCACGCTGGCCATCCGAGAGAAAATGACGCCCGCCGAACTCGCCGACGTGGAGACGTGCTACGCGCCGCCCGTGTCGCCCATGATAGACCCCGTCACGTATGCGGCGGAGATGCTGGCGCTCCGGTGTAAAAGGATTAAAAAGTTGGAATCAAAATAAAATGTAGGTAATATGTAGGATAGTTATAAGATATTGATTTATTTTTACCTATACCGCCTATACCAGAAATATATTGCTATTACCGCAATCACAATAAATCCACACAGGCCGACTAGCTTGTAATCGGTTAATAAATCTTGGGATGATTGGCTTGTACCATTAATATTTAGATTAGAGTAAATGGTAGGATGCTCTGCATTAGATGGCAATGGTGTTGTCTCGTTAACGAATACTGTATCTGGTTTATAAGTAGCAGTCTCTAACGTATCATTACTATTAATGGTGACATTTGAAGATTGCCCTGATCCACTAACTCCATCAAAATTTACTAAAACTTTTGTCGGGATAGTAATCCTATTCTGGAATAGCTCATCGTTGAATGTCCCGATACCTAGTTCTCCGAATTGGTTGTCGCCCCAGGCCCAAAGAGTACCATCATATTTTAATGCTAGTACATCTTTACTGCTATATGCAAACATTTTAACATTATTTATAACCTTTACCGGGACAGGCGTAGAAAAGTTATATGTATAATCATCGCTACTAGTTCCATAAGTTCCTGCCAATTCCGTGTTCATTCCCCCGGCCCATAATGAACCATCGTTTTTTAGTGCCATGGATGTGTATCCCGAAGTACTCACCACTATAATATTATCTAATCCTTTTACAAGAGTGGGACTCGATCTGCTTGTATTGGTCCCGTCTCCGAGCTCTCCGAATTGATTGTCGCCCCAGGCCCATACAGTCCCATCGTTTTTAATGGCCATTGAAACATCCTGTCCCGCAGTAACGGCTTTTACATCGTCTATCGGAACTTGTATAGGCATATGTTTATTAACAAATGTGCCGTCACCTAACTCGCCGGCACTATTATCCCCCCAGGCCCAAACTTTTCCATTACTATCTAACGCTAATGTGTGACGAACGCCGCTCGATACGGCTACGATATCGGTTAATCCTATTACCTGTACCGGACTGCTTCTCGGATTGCTTCGAATTGTTGTTGTTCCATCGCCTAGCTCTCCAGCAGTATTATCTCCCCATGCCCAGACTGTACCATCATCTTTTATAGCAAAGCTACTCATAAAACCGGCAGAAATCGATTTAACGTTACTCAGATTGGGCACTTTATTAGGGGTAGATGGTATAGCCGGATTTCTACCAGAAGCACTATCGATCGTGCCGCTTCCATACTGGCCATTAAGGTTGCTTCCCCATATCCATACAGTCCCATCATCTTTAAGGGCCATAGCGTGGTATCCGCCGGCAGCGATTGCTTTAACCTTTTGAATAGGTACCTGGATTGGTTTATTCTGATTAGTGGTAGAGCCATCTCCCAGCATCCCCAGATTATTACGTCCCCATGCCCACACTGATCCATCATCTTTGAGTATTAATGAAAAAATTCCTGCCTGGGGTTCTACTACAATAGACTTGATACCGGGATAATCCGTACTAGTGGCATAAGCACACATCGGTAAAATGTTTAATACTAGCATACAAATCATTATTATGAGCAAAAAAAGTGGAGGAGATATATATAAAACGGACCCTCTCATGATAACCAGCTTCATATTTCTTCCCTCGTGAAAATATAACAATTGATTAAAAATATAGCCAATATTTCTAACAGCATATAAGTAATATAGGGCAATATAGACGATACCCAATTCAAATAGGATATATGAGTGTTACTATAATCGCGTATGAGAATGAGATATAATAATACAGGATTTATTAGCTTCAGAAAGTCAGTCCATATATATGGCCAGCTAATAAACCATATTAGGTACAACGATGTAGAAAGTATAAGAGACGTATATATATCCTTGAAAAGGACTCCGCATAACAACACGATATTTGTAAATATCGCGCATAACAGGAATAACAGGAAGGCAAGCGATAACACCCTGAGAATATCCTCAGGGAACGCTGAGGGCAAACCAAACGCAATTAAACTTAAGGCTATGCAGATGGATATGACAAAAAGAATCAATAGCAGTATGAGAGAATTGATACCAATAAATTTTCCCATGATAATCTCCATCCTGTAAACGGGTTTTGATAATAATACTCTAATAGACCCGCTTGACCGTTCCCCTGCCATAGATACAACTCCAATGCTCAAAGATAAAAAAGACAGAATTGACGAAATCCAATAAATAGAACTACTAGTTATATCCAGGAATAAAACATTGCTATCGATAGGCTCCTGTTGTGATTTTTGTATAGACATATAATTACCTGATACGACGATCAGCGCTAATATGCATAGGAATATGGTCAGCCCGATTACTAGCGGATGTCCTATACAACGTGAAAATTCGTTTTTAGCTATCCCAAAAATAGCTGAGCTCATGCTATATCCCTCCTCATGAACGCAATATAGCTTAGGACTATGGAAATGACCAAATATGCCATTAAATTAACCACGTTAGAGATATACCCGGGATAATTCCCTATCAAATCATTAGAATTTTTTATAATTCCATAAGCAAGGTTATCAGGCCCAAGGCCTGCAATAAATCCGGTCCAATGACTTCCAAAAATATTGCCTAAACTCAAAGCAAAACTAGCGTTCGAAATAATATTTATCATAAATATATAAATGAACATACCCGCAAAGAGAGCGAGAACATCGTCCTTAATAATAATCGATAAAAACATAGAAGTTGAGAGAAATATTAATTGACAGACCCAGGATACTAATAAAACGACGATGGTATCGAAGAGAAATGTATAGATAGGAAGGTCTATAATATTGCCCATAAGCACCATCCACTCAGATAAATACATCATCGATGCTAGTAGGGAAACCAAACATAGGAATAACGCACAACCAATCAGCTTACCATTAATAACCGTATCCCGGTATAATGGTTTTGTAATCAACGTATTGAGCGTATTACTTTTTTTCTCAATAGAAATAGAGCAAAAGCCAATAATTACTGCAATAGCAGTACCATAGTATATTAAAATAAATGAAAGGCCATTCAGAAAATTAGAATTGCTGACTCCAGCACCTTCATAATGGATAATATCAGGGAGATTAATCACAAAATAATCAAAATATGCATTAATTGACATTATTATTATATATACAGTAAATATAATAATAATAAACCTATTACTGAGTAGATTATCGAACTCTTTCACAGCAATTTGAAATGTATTATTTACCATGATACCATCCTGAGTTCTTATTATAATAAAAAATAATTTTTATAGTTTAGCTATCGCACTATTCAGTATACGTAATAGTCGTGGTCATAGGAAGTGCTTGGACCATATGGCAAGCCATTGATAGCGTAGTAATGTATGGAGTGTAGAATGTTATCTCCAGTGCTTTCCTGTCCAGACGTACTGCCTGTTGGCGTATATGCTGAGGAGTGATACGTCAATTTAAGACTGGTCGAAGCATCGTTTACACCTGCTCCATCGGTCCATGCTGCCTGTGCCATATAATATCCAGTATTCGGGTCATTGTCATAGAGGGAATTACCCCATGTAGCATGAGTACCTTGAGATACAAACGGATCACCATAAGCTGTACCACCCTGATGTACATAATTTTGGGTTTGTACATCCGTTGTATCTGTACCAGACCACGTATATGCGAAAACATTCGCAGTTCCAACCACCGCAAGCATTAAGCCTGCGATTGCTAATACCAATATTTTGTTTGGTTTCTTAGTTACACCTCTTGTGTAGTTATGAAGTCACCTCTCGGGGTTTGCTTATAGAACAGGGTTCATGTATTTGTTCGCTAAGCATTAACCCCGAGGGCTCTTCAATATTAATTTAGCGGCATTCCCATATCGGGCGCTTGCTAATAAAAGGGTGATTAATTTTTAATATTTATAGTTGTGGCTGGCAGGTGCTAGTCGCACGTGCCAGTCATATCAATGAATGTCGGCCTGATGTTTACTAAGCATTGTCATAGATTAATAAAATTGTTTTTATCGATCGGGAGTTAGAGGATATGGCGGTAAGCTATATATAACGTCTATTTTATTTGGTATCATGGTGGTATATTTGGAAGCTGGCGACGAAGTGGTCATGAAATCGTTAAGAAGGAGCAAGATCCGCATCGTGGTTTTGTTATTCATCGCCCACAGCTACTTCCGGCAAGCCAATCTAAAGGAACTGTGTAAGGGGTTAAATATTTGCGCGAGCAACATTCTGGGCGCCCTCAACGGCAGAAAGGGCCGGTATAAGTTTGAGGAAGCCCTGGTGGGCTTGGAGCTGATAGAGCGCGTGGAATGCCTGATGGACGGGCATAAGTTAATCCATTATAGGCTGACGGAGAAGGGCGCACGGATAACTGGCATGCTTGAAAACGAGCCAATGACCATCGCCATGCTGGGGATGTTTAAAGCAAAAGAAGCGGGATAGCGGGGAAGTATGATGGATAAGATAAAAGATAGTATGGAGCAAGACGAACAACTGTTAAAACGGCTTGGCCTGACCCGCGAGGAGGCCCTGGTCATATGTTTTATAGCCGAAAATAGCATGATATCGCTCGATGAGGTGCAAAGAGGGACGGGACTGGATAGTAGAAAACTGAAGCGCATACTAAAAAAGTTGATTTCCCGGGGATATATCGGCACGCTGGTTACGGACAGCCAGTATCAATTATAGTAATGGGCCATTGGAGGGTGGTTATTATTGGTGCATGACGTGTTTACGGGCATTACAATCGATGACGAGACGACCCGGGACATGGACGATGCCATATGGGTAGAGCTGGCTGAAAACGGCGGCTGGCACGTCCGCGTGATGATCGCAGATGTCGGAAAGGTGGTACGTAAGGGCACGGAAACCGACCGCATTGCGATGTCTAAGGTCGAGACCAGGTATTATGCGTGCGGCAACAATCCCATGCTTCCCCGGTATTTCTCCGAGGATAGGCTTTCGCTCTGGCCGGGCGAGCCCAAGAAAGTGCTGGTGGTCGATTTAATGCTGGGCGACGACCTCCGGATTCGCGATACCATGCTTTTTTGGGGCGTGCTGAAAAGCGAAGCCCGGCTTTCATACTCGGATATTCCCGGTATTTTGTCTAATAAGGAGCACCTGCTGTACGCCCTCGTCGAGCAGGCGAGCCGCCTGGCGAACGGCCTTTTGTTGTTGCGCCGTAACCGGGGTGCGCTCGTGTTCTACGACTTAAAAAGGGGGTGGGTGACGAGCGAGGAGGGCTCGCTGCGGCAGTTAAAGCGCCGGGAAGATACGGTTGGCTATGTCATTATCCAGGAGATGATGATCCTCGCGAACACAGCGGTAGCCGAGTATGCGGTAAAAAATGACGTCCCCATACTCTACCGTAACCACACGGCCCGCAGCGCCGCCCCTGAACGGGAGGAATTGATGAAGCTGTTCGAAAGCGTGGCCATCGTCCCCGCCGAGAACCTCGTGGCCATCCGGCATACGACGCACATGATGTTTAACAGGGCCGAGTATGGAGCCGCAATCCTGGGGCATTTCGGGTTGAACCTCGGCGTGTACACGCATTTCACCTCGCCCATCCGCAGATATGCCGACCTCGTGAACCACCGGCAGATACGGGCGTACATTAAAGGCGAATCATTGCCGTACTCTAAGGATGATATCCGGGCTATTGCCTCGCACATCAACCACACGCTCATCGAATACGATAATGCCAAAAGCGAATACATGAAGGAAAAAGCGGATCACGAGGCGGAAGAGGCGATCCTGATGGGCCGGATCGAGGACGCGAGCGATAGTGAATTCGAACGTGTCACAAAATTGATGATCCGCAGCGGAGCGGATTGTCCGGAGGCCTATTATGACGCTTTCACGAGACGCCTGCACAACCTGCCGGTGCTCTGCGAGGGGCTGGTACTACTGCAAGCCCCGAATGGCGAAAAATGGGTGCAGCTAAAAACCGCATTGTTTGAACGCATGGCAGATGAGCCGAACAAAGCGGTCACCATATTCAACATCGCACAACAGCTATTCGGCTGGCGGATGCCCGCGTACGACGTGACCGAGACGTGCTGTGGTAAACTGCCCGTATTCATTGCCAAAGCAGCCATCGGGCTGGACGGCAAACAGTACGAATCCGGGGAATTCCGGGATATGACCAAGAAGGGCGCGATGCAGCGGGCATCGGTCGGATTACTCGCGGCCGCACTGGGGTTGCCCGTTCCGGAAATGAAAGCCGTCCAATCACCCCCGCCGGCCCCGGATGAAATGGAAGCGGCGATCAACACGGGAAAAGACCCTATCGTCGCCCTACAAGAGTACTGCCAGGTGAAGAAACTCCCCCTGCCCGATTACACGTTCACGATGGAGGGGCCATCACATAGGCCGATAATAACGTGCACCTGCGCGTTCGATTCCATGACGAGTATCGGGCAGGCATCGAATAAACAAAGAGCTAAACGCCTCTCGGCAAAGGCAATGATCTACACACTACTAAACCTCCGCTAAACGAGCTCTTATAAAAAGTCATTATATATAAAAAATTAGGGCTGGCGTCTTCCCCGTATGGCGTCCATGTGCTCTATTCTTTTCGTGATGAGCGTCTCTTTGCCGATGTCGTGACGGCAGTGGAACTCGCCATGCACGTTAGACAGTCCCATTTCTGCCAGTATCTCGGCCTCGTCGATGGTGTCGGCGATGCCCACGACCGCGAGGGACCTCGAAGAGGTCGTGTATACCTTGCCATCCCGCTCGTTGACGCTGGCATAATACACTTTATACTCGGGCTTTTCGACCACCGTAAGAGGCGAGTCCTTCACCGGGCGCTCGGGGTAGCCCTTCGGCACCACGTACTTACAAACAGTCGCGCTCCGGTCGAACTCGATGTTCATCTTATCCAGCGAGCCGTCGATCATGGCCTGGCATATTTCGACGAAGTCAGTTTTTAATAATGATAGGACGTTCATGGCCTCGGGGTCGCCGAACCGGGCGTTGTACTCGATGACCTTCATGCCGTCCGTGGTGATCATGAACTGGCCGTACAAAGTACCCTTATAGACTATGCCCATCTCTTTTTTAAGCGCTTCGACGGTGGCCTTCATGATCTCCACGCCCTCGTTATAGTCCTCTAAAAACATGAAGGGCAACAGCTCCGTGTGGTCCGTGTAAGAGCCCATGCCGCCGGTGTTGGGGCCCTTATCGTCCTCGTAGGCCCTCTTGTGGTCCTGCACGGTGGGCATCGGCACAACGTTCTTGCCATCGACGAATGCTTGTATCGTCACCTCTTCGCCCTCCAGCCGGTCCTCGATGACCACGCGGCCTATCTTAAGCACCTCTTCAATGTACGCCTTCCCCTCCGCTAGCGTTTTCAGGTGCTCGCCCATGACTTTGACGCCCTTGCCGCCCGTCAGCCCGGCCGGCTTGATGACGCTGTCGGGGTACTCTTCCAGGTACCTGTAAGCGTCCCCCAGGTTGTCGTACACCTTAAAGCGCGGGACGCCCTTGACGTTGTTCCGGGCCATGAAAGTCCGCGTCCACGCCTTGTCGAACTCCAGGCGTGCTGCGTCCTTCATCGGGCTCGCCGCCGGGATGCCCCGGTCGTGGAGCTCATCCACCAGGCCCGCGGCCAGGGGGGCCTCGGGGCCCACGACGACGAAGTCGATGCCACTGCCCTCGGCGTAATGGACGATGGCGGGCACGTCCGTCTCCTTCGTCAAGAGATAATCCGCCGCCTTCCGCTTTATGCCGGGATTCAAGTTACCCATGGCCGCGTAGACCTTAGGCTTATAGGCGCTCCTCGCCAGCGCGTCCACGATGGCGTTCTCCCTGCCGCCGGAGCCGACTACCAGGACCTTCATGAAAACCAAACCTCAACGCTAATTATAGACCTGCATGAGTTTATTAATATCCTGCTTGGATTCACATAAGTGAAAGATGCGCGATGGATAAATAAGCTTAGCGAAGCGCCTGCTCAGGGCTTGTGCCCGAGAAGCTCGCTGGCCTTCACGAGTGACCTGACGCGCACGCCTTCCCTTTCAAGGTTCTCGCGCCCGCCCTCTTCCCGGTCGACGACGCAAACGATGTCGTTTACGACCAGGCCGGCGCCCCTTAGGGCATGGACCGCCCCAAGTGCTCCCCCAGCCGTCGTGATGACGTCCTCCACGACGAGGGCCTTCTCTCCTTTTTGGTAAACGCCCTCGATGAGCTTGTTGGTGCCATAGCCCTTTTTTTCCTTTCTCACGATCACGAAGGGCGTGCCGCTCTTCACGCTCGCGATGGCGGCCAGCGGGATGGAGCCGATCTCGATGCCGGCGAGCTTGCTGGCGTCGGGGGGAATTATTCGGGCGATGCGCTCCCCGATGGCCTCCAGGCACACCGGGTTCGTCTCAAAAACGTACTTGTCGACGTAATATTTGCTCTTCCTGCCGGACGAGAGCGTGAAGTCGCCGAACTTCACGGCGCCTGTCTCTTTCAGCATCTCGACGAGCTGCCTGTCCATGAGCATCACCAGGGCACGTCTTTTCGGCCGATCTTGAAGCCGATGAAGTTCGTCGCCAGGTGTAACACCGGCGTGATGAGAATTATTGTAAGAATGACGGCGAAATTGAAATTCGACATGAACCAGGCGCCGTCCAGGAAGTACGTCAGGACCCACGCGCCCAGGACGAAGTCGAGCTGGTCGGCGACGGGCATCATCGCGCCCCTCTCGAACCCTAGGCGGCGCTTGAAAAAGCTTTTTATCATGTCGCCCAGAAGAGCCCCCACCGGCATGGTGAACAGCGCCATGTAGGAGGCATGCAGTAGAATGCCCTGGCTGATGTATGCCGCCAGGTAGGGTGCGATGGACGGGGCCAGCCATATTTGAATCAAGCCGATGATCGCCCCGCATAGCGAGCCTAAGACGAAGCCCCGGATGGTCTTCCCGTCCCCAAGGATGCGCTTATTATCCGTAAAGTTCTTGCCCATGTCGATGGGCGAGCCGCCGCCGAGGAGAGCCGCCGCCGGGTTGGCGATGTACGCCGGGAGCATCAACCAAATAGATAATATGAGCAAGTCCAGCATTTTATGGTCTCCACGCGGGGACGGGTTTCTACAAGAAATGGCATATCTTTCTATATCAAGGTTTTTGTGGTCACAAACCCCGGCGAAGGGCTCACCACGGAATAATTTGCCATTGTGACCATATAAATTGCCAAATAAACCTATAAACGGCATACGTAGGTCGATTTCTCTAACTTATGATTTTATAAGTATTTTTCGTATGAAAATCTGTTTTAAATGCCCTAAATGGACGATTAAGCAAAATAGGGTATTTTTTTAGGAAATCGTCCTTAAAATAAACATATTCGACGATAAATATAAATACAACCGATTTCTCAATAATCTCTCTAGGAGAAAACGATCATGGAGATAAAAACGACCGAAACGGCAATCTTTCATACATTAAACACCATTAACGAAAACGTAACGGACATCAAAGAAAAAGTATCAACAGGCGAATTAACAAAAGCCGTCGTTATAGCCTTCCAATATAAGGAAGAGCTAGAAAAAAAGAAAAAAATCGAGGCACAGGAAAACGCTCGAAAAGAGCTATACGAGAGGGATTTAGTCAACGAATTTATAATAAAAAAATACGGTGTAGAAAAGAAGGGTACGGAGAAGAAAAGCGACAAGCCCAAACAGGCCAAATCCATCACCGGGCTATTTCTAGAGTTTATCGGCGACAAGCCCATTTTAGACATAACGAAAGAGGACGTGTCCGAATGGTACGACAACATGCTGGACGAGGATAAAACAACCCTGACAATTGACACGTACCGGAAGATGATGAAGGCGTTGTTCGATTACATCATGGATGAGCAAGAAAAGCTCAACGTCAAAGTCGTGCCGCAAAACTACTTCGCAAAAGTAATAGTAACGCCATTGAGGGTGACCCGGAGCGCGTTGACCGACGCGCAGACCATCGAGTTCATCGACATGGCGGCATTAGCCGGGAAAAGGACTAACCCGGTGTTCGGAGACGTTGCCTTTTTCGCTGAAATGCTCGTCGGTACGGGCATGAGGCCGGGAGAGCTATTAAGGGTGCGGGTAAGGGACTTTGAATTTAAAGACAAAACCATCCTCATACCGGAGACTAAGACCGACCTAGCACGCATGGTGGTCTATCCAAGCATAATGCAGCCCCGCATCATAAGATGGATCAAGGAAAAAGGTTTAAAGCTAGACGACAGGCTCATTGATTACAAGTATGACACGATAAGGGGCTATTTTAAGCGCATAGCCAACGCGGTGGGCATAGAGATCAAGAGCCGGTCGAAAATGGTCACGGTCAAAGACGAGAAAGGCAACCCCGTTATTGACAAGGCGACCGGACAGCCCCTTAAAACCCAGGCAATAGAGACAATAAAGCCCCACATGTTGAGGCACACCTTTGACAGCAATCTGTTAAACAACAAAGTGCCCGCTGAATGGGTAGCAAAGCAAATGGGGCACACGACCGGCAGCCAGACCGTTACGACATATTTTGACGTGGACTTACAGGCATTACTGAAAGAGCTTGATAAATATACCCCATTAAACCGGGTGAAAGAATTAAAGTTTTAGGAGGTATCATTTCGAGGAAAACGCAAAAAGAAGCCAAAAATATGCCCCGTTACAGAATATGCCAAAATAATTAATATAAAAATAATCGAATGTTTAAAATTACATATAACAAGGTATAGTAACCCAAGATGTTTAACCAACCGAAAAAGAGGCGTAAAAATGAGAATCATCGCAAAAGATGAGATGGACAACATGATCTTAAAGAACGTAGGCCAAAAGCCTGGAATACGGCTCAACGAACTTAGCCGGGCTGTCGGCAAACCCATAGAGACTATACGATACCGTGTGTACAGCCTGGAAAGGAGCGGAGACCTAAAGCTGGAAAACGGACGGCAATGTTTAAAAATATATCCGGCAACCGGGAGCGAGGCACAATAGAATAAAACAGCAAGGCCACAAATCATAGCCAGTAAAAACGGAGATACCAACATGGCAAGGCCAAAAAAGAACGAACTCGATAATAAACGTTCATTAAGCTCATATAAAATATCAGGATATGATTTTAATTACATTGAAAGTTTGGCTTACATATGGGGTGTCCGTTTTGTCGATGCCCTGCGATGGATTATAAGGTCATATAAAGACGAACATCCTATTGAGTCCGAGATAGATGCACGAAGAAAAAAGCTTGAAGCGGATAAGAAAAAGCTTGACGAATACATAGAAATCTGCAACAGGAACCGGGCTAGTGCCGAAGCTCAAATTAAAAGTTTTATAGAAGCTAATAAAAATATAAAATGGAATAACATAGAGGCGGCGGATAAGGTATTGAACGCCTTAAAAATGAGCATTATGCTGGAAACGGGCATAGGCGAAGACGAATTTAATGATGTGTTCAATAAAATACGTGAGCACTATAAAGCTTAATTTTTATCTGATTAATATCTGACGAAAAACAGTATTTGACAGATTATAATCTGACAATAATCAATAAAAATATTATATTATTCTTATCTTACAATTATTTTTCTAGGCGAAGCACCCATACGTGCGACGTGACAATGGTCACGTCTTTATCGCGCGTCGTGTCAACACCATGTTATTAAGATTAGCTATTTTTACTATAAATAATTTCCGTCACAATCCATCGACGCTAGACGATTTTTGTCTGATATAAATCTTATTAAAATGGGTTTTTATCTGATTATAATCAGATAGAAAATACTCTCATATACCCGACATTCCGCAGGTAATTTTTGGGTTTTTTGATTTTTGGGGTTGGTGTTCTTGGGTTTGTTTTGCAGGCTTTTTGTTTTTATGATTTGGCTTGCATTGCTAATTTAATGAAAAACGTTAGTACTAAAATGCTTGATAACCTCGGGTTGGTGGCGGGTTGTTTTGACGAGCTGGGCATAGCTGAGATCATTGATGCGAGGCTGCCGAAAAAGAGGATGCATAAGCTGCCTCATAGCGTTTTAGTGAAGGCCATGACGGTGAACGGGCTTGGGTATTTGGATAATAGGTTGTATTTATGCACAGAGTTTTTCGGTAAGGTGCCCTGCGAGAGGCTTCTGGGCGTAGATCCAATGGATCTCACCGATGACGCTCTTGGCCGGACGCTTGACAGGATCGCTGAGTATGGGCCCACCGAGTTTTTCAACGAGATCGTTTTTGGGGTGAGGGATAAGCTTGGCGGCTCGCAGTTACTGCATGTTGATACGACGAGTTTCACGGTCGAGGGAGGGTACGATGGCGAGGGCGTGGTCAAGATCAACCATGGCTATTCCAGGCAGGACGGCCGGTCTGACCTGAAAAGGTTCGTGCTGGGCCTGGTGTGTAACCAGCATGGCATGCCCGTGTACATGCAGAGTTTCGGCGGTAATGAGAGCGATAAGAAGAACCTCCTGGAGATGATAACGAGGCTGAAGACGGGCCTCCGCTCCACGGATAAGGTGTACCATGTGGCGGATAGTGCCTTTTATACAGGTAAGAATCTCAAGAGCATCGGCCAGTGCACGTACTGGATTAGCCGGGTGCCCTGCACTATTGCCAGGGCTAAAAAACTGTTGGAACAGGATTTGGACATGGCTGTTTGTAACGATCCCCGTTGCTCCTACCACGAGGAGTCTGTGAGGTACGCGGGAATCCTTCAAAAATGGGTCGTGGTCCACTCGGGCGAGGCCCAAAAATCGAAGGCGGCGGCGTTTGAAAAGAGCCTGGGAAAAGAGTTGGAAGCGCACGGGACCGGCCTCTGGCACCTCTCCAACCAGGAGTACTATTGCGAGGCGGACGCCCTTGAAGCCGCCAGGAAATGGATAGCCGAAAGGCCCCTCCTAACGTTCGAGGATCTGGGAGTGGCGACGGTTAAAAAGAGGCTGAATGGAAAGAAAGGAAGGCCTTCGAAGAACGAGGAGACGAGAACTTTTTACCGGATCGAGGCCACCACCAGGATAAACGAGAAGGAAGTGGAGCGGAGGAGGGAACGACTGGGCCGGTTCATAATTGCCACCAATGACCTCGACCTGGACCCGGAAAAACTGCTAGAGGATTACAAGGGACAGAGCCGGGTGGAGAAGGGGTTCAGGTTCTTAAAGGATGACACGTTTAACGTCTCGGACGTATACCTTAAAAACGAGAAACGAATAGAAGCCCTGGCCATGGTCATGGTGCTCTGCCTTCTATTATACAGCGTACTGGAATGGCGATTACGAGAAAAATTGAGGGAAGAGGAAAAGACCGTACGGAGCCAAGTAGGCAAACCAGTGCAAAATCCCACCATGAAATGGGTGTTCTACAAATTCCTCGGAGTAACAGAAGTACGAATCCAGGATAAAACGGCAATCGCCAACATGACCGACGAACTAACAATGATAATCGAACTGCTGGGAACCGCCTATGAAAAATACTATTCCTAAATATTTACCTGCGGAATGTCGGATAATAATTCTTTTTTTGATTTAATCATTACTTTGGGTAAAATTAGTTGTATTAATATTTTCTCTAACGATCATGCAAACATGGTTTTCCAGTTCGGCGATATGGACATAAGGTTTATAAATAAATAATCCAACCGATTATTTTGCAAGCGTCTGTTTAAGATGCTACATGGGAGCAGCGCCCTTGATAAAGAAGTGCTGTAACTCATAACAATAAAATGGGGTATATAACATGGAATATGAACGAACTTTAACAATGCTATTATTATTATTATTATTATTTATAATAATAGCAGTATCTGGAAGTACAGCTATTAGCTTAAGCGCCGTTAATGGCACGAATGCTGATGATACTAACCATGGTTTAGCACCATTTGCACCAAAACCATTAACCGACTTTTCGAAAGCAGTCCCTGACTCTACGCCTGGATTGAACTTTTTAAACAAATCTAGCCCGTATTACGGGAAGATTTCACCTCCATCTACACCTCCTGGTCAGATCAAAAAAGTTAATTCAAATGTACTTGATTCGAATGTGTTTAATTTAAATACACTTCTAAGTACAGCATTGCCGGATAGCGGTTATGGTTCTTGGATAGCGAATAATCCGAACTATATAGCAGTATATGTCCAACACCAAATACAGCCAAACTTGGATTTAGTTCCTAATCCTAATGGTAGCGATGTAATCCTGTATGCACCTACTGTTCAATTTCCTAATCATTGCCCATTAGAACAAACAATGGAATATTATCAAAATGTCTACACCCATGGGAATACGCAAAGGATATGGGGCGTATATAGGCATAGTGACACGCCAAGTCAAAATGGGTGGGTAGTACAAAAGGTTGTTGATAGTACTTTCCTTAGCAATTATGTTAGAACCGACGGGGATGGTAGATCTTGGTACTATACAGAAATTGGTATATTACCTGGAGCATCAGGATGGTCAGTGATTTTATATAACTACAACACGCAAAATTGGGAGTATGTATATACTACGACATCACAGTGGAGTGGTTTTACACAGGGGGGTTGGGACTTTTTCGAAACCCACTATAATGGTATATACCAGCCAACTATTCCAGAAATACAAGCTTCGGGTATCATGTTAATAGATAATACTCCTTACCACATGAGCCACTTTTTGGATAGTTCGACCGGTGGTTCGTTACTTAATTACGGGCCTATTTCCCAGGTTTATCATACACAAATGATATACCCGTATTACAAATGGTCTGTTTATTACTAAAGAGAACATAGGTTAAAAACGTTTTATATTTTATTTGAATATATGAATAGTAACTAAAGCTCGAAATAGATTGGAGGGTATGGAATGAATAGATGGAAAATTGCATTGTCCTCATCGCTCATCTTAATAATAGTGATAGTATTAGGAGTGTATATCTTTCATGTGAATATAAATTTTTTAAATCTATATACTAATTCGTTACCATCTAGTATAGATGGATTAAACCTTACGGTTCCGAGTGATACCTATCGTGATAGTGACAACTTAACAGCCAAGGAAAAAATGAATGCCATCACTGTGGCTTTAAACAATTCAACCGTAAAAGATGATATACAAGCCTATTCGAATACGGCCCAATTCATATCCATCGGAAATGTTACATCCATAGATTCTATTAAGACAGATAGCATCCATTCAGGATTTTTAAATGTACCCGCCAAGATCGCTTATGTTCCAATTGGATTTGCAGGTACGCAGTTGCCATACTATGATAATTACATAGTTTTGGTTGATGTTCTAAATAATAGGATATTAGGACTTATAAAATATAGCGGAAAAGCCGGGCCTGACGCATATATAACAATTCCTCCCGGTTCAATATGGTATTATCAGATGGGTGGAGTATATCGGGTAGAGCCGGGCAATTACACTAAAATTACACCATCAGTAAAACTAAACATTGACGATGTTAACACAACTTCCCCTATTATCTTAAGTGCCGATAACTTTGAAAAATTTAAAAACGGCTCACCATACAAGGCATTAGAGTACGTGGACTTTATGACAAACACTTCACGTATAGCCGATGGTAACCAACCAATAGACATCATAGGAATATATGATGGCACTGCTATATGGGGAGCAAATGTTAGTATAAGCCATGCATTACCGATAGATGAGAAATATTTCAATCCGAGGTATTATTATTTAGTCATAGAAAATAAAAATAATGATAAGGAAATTTATATCAGCTATTGGGAAGGGCTTTAGTGATAAACACTTACCCATAATACAAAAATGAGCCATAGAAAAATAAATTTTTAGCTGTTGATATATTAAACAATCCCTTATACTTATTTCCAAAACAATGAAGAATAGGAACTTTTGAGTGTCCTGGATATATCCCCCTTATAGATATGGGGCTACTAAATTTGAACAGGTTATACTTTTAGATATTATATTGCCAATGCGATAACTGCCTAATCCCCGTAAAAATACATATAGTCTTATAAAAAACTATAAATCATAAAAACCATGAAAAGACTAGGGAGTAATATAGAATGGGTAGCGTTAATATTTTGCTGTAATTTGCATTATTGGCCCTGTCTCATCAATTGGATTTTCTTCCATGTCGATAAGCTTGTACCCTGTTTTCCACTCTTCATCTCGGTCCATGAGCAAGGTTCCGG
>Ga0315282_10000215_pt1 | contig 115840 bp, 73 predicted proteins | sample YL17G07_20_MG_FD_203693 | JGI IMG/M metagenome (GOLD analysis project Ga0315282, IMG submission 203693) | Sediment microbial communities from Yellowstone Lake, YNP, Wyoming, USA - YL17G07_20 | ecosystem: Environmental > Aquatic > Freshwater > Lake > Sediment | place: USA: Wyoming | collected... | reverse complement strand
CGTTCCTCTTGCATCAGCGTCACGATATACTTCTTCTTCATCGTAGGTCTCCTTACCTGGATATGACTATTCCATCGGCAAAGAGACCGACCCATCACTATCAAATCACGAGTAATGGAGCACTAGGAAGCCCACGAAACGATGCAAGACCAGGGTGCCGGCCCTGTTGGCTGCCGGGGGCTTGTGGCTATTGGCAGCGGCCCTGTGCGCCGGCGGAGCGGAACCGGCATCCCGGCTCACGGTTCGATGGGACCAGGTGCTGCGAGAATCCAAGACCATCATCAGCATTCAGGATTGCCCTGAGCCGCCGCTGTTTCGCGGGAAACCGACGCATGACCCCATCTACAAGGCCCTGCGTGACTTGAAGGCGGATTACGCGCGGTTGCAGCCCTGGCACTGCTATCCGCGGCTGGCCGTAGCAGAACTGGAGCCGGCGAAGGAGGGCCGCACCTCCTGGGATTTCAAGCTCCTGGATGAGGTCGTGGCTGATTTCATGGAGGCCGCCGAGGGCCGGCCGGTCGTCTTCACGCTCAGCACGACACCTCAGTGGCTGTGGCAAACGGCCCAACCGGTTCGCTATCCCAGTGACCCGGAGGAAATCACTTGGGAATACATCCGGGGGACGGAGCTGTGCGATCCGACTCTCCAGCAGTTGACCGATTACTACACCCGGGTCGCCAACTGGTATATCCGGGGCGGCTTCGAGGACGAATTCGGCCGGCGGCACGAATCGGGTCACCATTACCGCTTCGCCTGCTGGGAAGTGCTCAACGAGGTGGATATCGAGCACAACCTCAGTCCGGAGCTGTATACGCGTGTTTACGATTCCGTGGTCAAGTCTCTCCGCAAGGTCGATCCGGAGATGAAATTCGCGGGTTTGGCGCTGGCCGGTCCCATGGGACACCCGGAATACTTCGAGTACTTCCTCAATCATGCGAACCACGAACCCGGGATACCACTGGATATGGTCTCGTATCACTTCTATTCCCAGACCGATCCCGATGCCGGGCCGGACGTGCAGCAATTCACCATCTTCGAGCAGGCAGAGAAGTTCGCCACGGCGGTGCGGCTCATCGAAGCCATACGCCAGCGCCTGTCGCCCCAGACCCGGACCTACATCGATGAGATCGGCTCTTTTCTGCCGGACGCTCTCAACTCGGGACGGGGGACGCCCATTCCTGATTCATATTGGAGCCTGGCTGGCGCCATGTGGGCCTGTCTCTACATCGACCTGGCGCAGATGGGCATCGACGTGGTAGCTGGAGCCGAACTGATCGACTACCCCGCCCAATACGCCTGCACCTCGTTGCTGGATTGGAATACGGGCAAACCCAATGCACGCTACCGGGTTCTGAAGCTGCTGCGGGAGAATTGTCTGCCGGGCGACAAGTTCGTGAGAACGGAGGGTCCCGGTCCGGCGGTCCGGGCCCAGGGCCTGGTCTTCCGGGAGGGCGTGCGCAAAATCCTGATCGTCAATCGGCGCGATCGGCCCCTGACGCTGGCCATTCGCGGGCTCAGCGGCGCGCGACTCGAAATGGTGGATCAGACCACAGGTTTCCAGCCGCCCGCCGTCAGCGAGATCGAAGGCGAACGGCTGGAGTTGAGGGGCCTGGCGGTCGGCATCGCCACGCTCAAATGAAGCCCTCAGCGCCGAATGCAAGAAGCTCTTCGCCCGGGCGCGGTCACTATTGACATCAGCATTTGCCGGGAGGAACATGTCGGACAAGAATCGCTCAAACTGATGGAGGACGTCCGCAGAGGAATACGGGACCGCTCCCGCGGGCTGGGTCTCATGCGACTATTCTCCGTCCATCTCGTTTCATACCAAAGGATAAGGAGTCGACCATGAACACTGCCAAAGACAACTGTGGCCATGCAAACGAACCGGCCATCAATCAGAACAACAACAGCGGCCGCGAGATGAGTGCCGATCCACGTGGTTCCTGCGGCTGTTGCGGCAGCAGTCCGCAATCCCAGACGGAAGGCGGTTTCTCTCGCCGGCTCTTGCTACAGGGCTTGGGCGTGGCCGCAGGCGCCTTGGCCGTGACCGGCGCGACGGTCTGGGCCGAGGCCGATGGGCCGGCTCCGGCCGAGCAACCGTTTCCCCGCGGCGCCGCTGTACGCGTCAAGCCGATCCTGGTCTTTGATGTGCCCACTCCGAGAGAACAGGAGTCCTGGCGCAGTTACGGAGCGATACAGACGCCCGCTGCCGCACGGGAGGAGGCTGGCCGCATCGAGAAGGAACTGGGCCAGTTGAAAGAAAAGGCGGAATTCCCCATCCAGGTGCAGCCGGTGGAGATACTTGACTCGCAAGCCAAACTCGGGCAAGTGGCGGTCAATGACACTGACCTGTGCATCCTCTACGCCGCGGGCTACTGCACACAGTGGCCGTTGAATGTGCCGATGGTGATGTTCGTGCGCCATCGGTCCGGGCCGTTCTACTTGGGCTTCGAGATCGCGCATTGGCGGTTCTTGCGGCAGAGCGGCGACGTTTTGGCGCTGAAGGGATTTGATGCGGATGACGTGGTTGTGGACAGCCAGGACGAATTGCTCTGGCGGCTGCGCGCCTGGTATGGTCTCAAGAATGCCAGAGGCACCAAGATGCTCACCATCGGCGGCCTGGAGGCCTACAGCGGCCTGGCGCAGGAGCACGGCCCGCGCGTGGCCAGGGAAGTGTGGGGCTATGATTTCGTCAACGTCACCGATGAGGAATTCACCCGGCGATTAGACGCAGCTCGCGCGGACGAGAAGGTCGTCCGCAGCGTCGAAGCGCAAACGGCGGCGCTGCTGCGCCGGCCCAACGTCAAGCTGGAGACCGACCGCAAGTTCGTGTTCAACTCGTACATGGCTCTGCACGTTTGCCGGAAGCTGCTGCAAGAGACCGGGGCGAGCAACTTCGGCTTTGCGCGGTGCATGGGGCATGCCCAAATCACCATGCTGGGCACGCCGCCTTGTCTCGTGCTGAGCCTGGCCAATGATGAGGGCCATACCGCTTATTGCCATACCGACCTCTCCCACACGATGCCCGGCGTGCTGCTGCGCTGGATTGCGAGCCGCCCGACGTTTGTCTGCAATTCGCACCATCCGCACGACGGCATCTTCTTTGTCGCCCATTGCCAGGCGCCGCGGCGCATGAATGGCCGGGACTTTGAGCCGGCCACGATCATGCCCCATTACGAATCCAACTACGGCGCCGCCTGCAAGACCCACTACACCCTGGATCAAGTAGTCACGGCGATTGTTCCTAACCTGGCTTGCACCAAGTGGTTTGGTTTTCGCGGCAAGATCGTGGGCACGCCCTCCTATCCGGCCTGCCGGTCCCAGATGGAAATCCTCGTTGACGGCGACTGGAAGAGCCTCCTGCGCGAGATGGAGGGCTTTCACACGCAGGTCGTTTATGGCGACTATATCCGGGAAGTCGGCTACACCCTGAAAAAACTCGGCGGCCAGATCGAGTGGCATTGTTACAGCCAGACCTGAATTCGTAAATCTCGACATGCATGATTCTGCACCGGGGCCGGCAATCGGCGAGTCAACGTAGAGGGCCCAGGAGATTCCGTTCCTGCTCGGCACGCGCTGCATCCGCCGGGTTTGCCGATGATGTATCTTCCGGAGGCGGCGGACCGAAGCCCGGCCCCTGACGACGGCCTGTCTCCGGGGATGGGGGTGAGTGCTCTCGCCGCGCGCTACTCAAGGAAATGGCGTTGGCGCGGCCGTGGCTCCGGACACGGAACGTGGACCACTCGGATGCCCTGGGAAGGTGTACAGAGAGTGTAGAGTCGCTTCGTCCGCCCGGATTCCTCAAACGAGATGACTGTGCAACCGCTCAGCCACAGGGCCGCTGCCATCAGGCAAATCATCAGTTTCGTCTGCATGGTCGTGTCTCCAGATATCCGAGGTGTTTCAGTATCTGCTCTATATAGATAGAGGCAGCGGCAGTGTATCTGGTAACGGCGACGGTGCATGGCGAGCGTAGGAAGCCCATGAGCAGCGAAGCATGGTCTCTTCCAGTGCCGGGACATTGTCAGTACAGCGTGGTCTCGCCGGAGACGGGCTTTGCGTCATTCTGGAGCAGGTCGAAGATGACAATCTCATTCCTGCCCTGGGTCAGCCAAGGGGCGGGGCAGTAGAGTCGCTTCTGAGGTCCGATCTCCCAGTAGCGGCCGAGATTGCGACCATTGATCCAGACGATGCCCTTCTGGTAGTTTGCCATGTCGATGTACGTGTCGGCAGGCGCATCCAAATCGAAGGTTCCCTTGAAGAACACGCCTCTTCGTGGGGCGTCGATGGGGGCCTGCTTGAGGTCCCGGATGTACTGTGCGTCGAATGGAAGCTTGTACACCTCCCAGTTCATCAGCGTCATCCCGTTGAGAGTGACGCGATCGGTGATGCCCTTCCTGTCGATCATGTATTGGGCGAAATTGATCCTGCCCATGGCCTCGACCAGGATTTCAAGAACCGGGTACGGGGCATCGCTCTTGGGCAGGTCGATCGTGCTCTGTCCCTCGCGGCGGTCCAGTTTGCCGACGTACTTCCCGTTCAGGAAGATCGTAGCGTAGTCGTGCAGCTCCGCGACGGTCAGTTTGCCGCTTCTGTGACCGATCAGCTTTGTCTTGTAGAGCATGAAGCCGTAGTCCTGGCCAAAAGCCTCGAAAGGTTTCGGCTGGACGGAGGCAACAGCCGTCGGCAGATTGTCCCAAATCGAGGTGAACACCTCCATGCGGATCTCGGGATTTCCACCGCCGGAATGGGGGCTGGAATCTCGGACAACGTCCCGACGTACTTCGAGATCAGCGCCCTGAGGGCGAGATACTTCTGGGTCGGCCGTCCCTGCTCGCTGATCGGGGCATCGTAGTCGTAGCTCGTGACATCAGGCTCATAGCCTTTGCCTCCGGAGTTCGCCCCCGCAGTAAATCCGAAATTCGTGCCGCCATGAATCACGTAGAAGTTGAACGACTTCTTGTGCTCCAGCAGGAACGTGACTTCCCGCAGCAGGCCGTCGGCGCCCGGCCGCGCCCATTGCTCGCCCCAGTGCGTGAGCCAGCCCGGATAGGTCTCGCTGCTGAACGCGGGGACATTGGGATTCCTCAATGCCGCCTGCGCAAAGGCGCCCTCGCTAGAGCCTGAATCCAGGCCGATGGCTGCACCATCGATGTTCCCTGCTTCCAGCATGTAAGGCGTTGGGCCGTCGGCCGTGAAGAAAGGCCCATCGACTCTGTTCTCCTTCCACAGCTTTCTCAGCTCCTCCAGATAGTTCTTGTCGTTTCCGAAGCTGCCGTACTCATTTTCGATCTGCACCATCAGGATCGGTCCGCCATTGGCCGCCAGCAGGGGCCTGACGCGGGCCGCCAATTGCTTGATATACCCTCCCACGGCGGCCATGTATCGCGGATCCATGCAGCGGACTTTGATGTCGGGTATTCGCAGCAGGTACGGGGGCAGCCCTCCGAACTCCCACTCGGCACAAACATAAGGCCCCGGTCGCAGCAGTGCCCACATATTCTCCTGCTGGACGAGCTTGAAGAATTGCACGATGTCACGGTTGCCGGTTTCAAGGTCGAACACGCCCGGCTCGCTCTCGTGGTAGTTCCAGAAGACGTACGCCGCAATCGTATTGCATCCCATCGCCTTCGCCATCTGGATGCGGTGCCTCCAGTATTCCCGGGGAATGCGGGCGGGGTGCATCTCGCCGCTGATGATCTCAAGCGGTTTGCCGTCGAGCAGGAATTCCTTGTCGCCCAACGTGAAGGAATGCCGATTCTCGCCCGGAAGTGCCGTGGTCGCGGCCATGGCACAGACCAGGATGATCGTCAAGGCACGCCGCGGGTCTATTTCCATGTCATCCTCCTGAATCGCTGTCGTTTTGGCTCAGAACGCCATGCCAGAGATATCGTGTTGGATCGGATTCCGCTGGCAGGGGTGCGTGGCTGTAGAGATACTCCATGGTCGCCACGGCGGTGGGGACAACGACGTCAGGATTCGGCCAGAAGCCGCCAACTCGCCACAGGTAACCCCAGCCCTCCAGACGGTACGCGCCGAGAAAATCCTGCTGGGCGCCGGCCAGCAGAGTGAGATGGGCCGGCGCATCGGCGGTTCGCGGCAGGCCCCGATTGACCGCGCTCCTCTTGCCTTGAAGGCTTGCGCCCAGCGTGCTGCCCAATAGCTCCAATCCTCGCGCCGTCACCGTCAGCGGCTCGGGAGCTTGATCGTTCGCACCTCCGCCTACCTGCAGGCCGAAGAATCCAGCGCCGTCGGGGCCGATTACCTCTGTCTGCCATCCATACGAGCCCGGGAACGCCGGCGTATAGAAGGAGTAGCCGCCGGTTTCCCACCAGGAGCCGCCATGATTCACATAATCCCGGATCAAGGCGAGCATATCGCGCCATTGGCCGGGTGCCGCGACTGGGAAGCACTCGCCGCCCGGATTGACGATCGCCAGCCAGGAGGTGACGCCTGCTTGCAGAGCGCCGGTGAGCTCGGCTACGCTCGTGATCTGTCGAACGGGCACGCCGAATTCGGTGGCGAGGCGAGACTGCTGAAACGCCTGCATCCAGTTGGGCGGGGAAATGCGCGTCCAAGCTTGCGGCATGCCGGAAAGATTGAGCACCCCGATCGCAGGACGATTTCCGGGCCAGTCGCGGGGCGACTTGCCAGCCAGCGCCGCAGGGGGATGTACACGTTCCATGTCGGGCCGATAGCCAAGATGCAGCGATAGCGTGCGACCTTGTGGCGTGACAGTGGCATCCGTACACCCGTCCATCCGAAGGATCGCCGGGCCGGTCATTGACTCCGGCAACTCGACGGCCACGTCCCGGTCTCCTCTCGAATAGATCCAGAGCTCCACCCTCGCGGCGTCGCCCTCCGCGACGAAGCTCACACCCTCGTCGCCCATGTCCGCGCCGGCCACGGATTTGAGATTCGCCGCGACGACTCCCGGCGCTGCGGCCCGGAAGCCATGGGAGGCGAGCGCGCAGCCGCCGGAAATCATTGGGCGGCCATTGAGGTTCGCGGTGACTTCGACCGGTCCGTAGGTGGCTCGCAGAACGCCGTCATCCTCGAACGCGGGATTTGCCCCACGGTCATGCGTGAAGGCTCGCACAGGCTCACCCACAAACCGTGCACAAACGGATTTCTGTAACCGATCCAGCCAGAGCAGCCACTGGCGGGAGTCTGCACGGTCCAAGGACGAAGCGCTGATGCGATAGCTCATGCCATAGCCCAACCCCAGCGTCCAGGCGAGCACTTCGTCATCCGTGACAAACTGCCCGAGGTCGTGGTGTACCATGGCCGTCTTGTCGTGCGCGATGTATTGGGCCAGCGGGAATATCTCCCAGGTTTGCGGCGGGAATCGGTCCTTGAGAAACGTGCGCCAGGTCGGGGCATCCTTGGTGGGAACGATTGACCAAGTCATGCCGCAGAGTTGGGACTCGAAGTTCGCGACACGGTCCCACCCGTTCTCCGTGGAGAGCGGCTTCTTTCCGCAGTCTTCGGCGACCATCGAGACCAGTCCTTCGGTGTAAGCGAACGGCGCAGGGGACGCGGGGTTCATGTCGTACTGCCAGGACCGGGCGCCACACTGGTCCTGGAACAGCACGTCGACGGGATAGTCCTCCGTGAATTGCCGCACGGTCAGCCGGTTGGCGGCCTGCACCGCCGGGTGCCAGTGGCAGACCGTGTAGCCGTCGTTGGTCCCATACAGCTCGTAGGACAGCGAGCCGTCGAACCGCTTCAGAAGCGGGGCCTCGCCCTCGCGCAGGAACGTCGGCCCGCGCGGATGGTCGCACCACCAGGTCGGATTCGTGTACGGCATGACCAGGTGGCCCAGCTCGCGGCAACGGGCGAGCAATGCCCGGAACTCGGCAGACGTGCCGAAACTGGGATTTGGAGGCAAGTGGTCCGGATATTGTTTGTCGAACCCGCCCTTGAGGTAACGGGCAAAGTGGATCAGCGCCGGAGCGGGCAGTTGGTCCACGTGCGTAAGCATCTCATTGGCGGTGCCATCGAAGAAGACCAGCACCGCCTGTTTGAACGCCGCCAGCACGGCCGGCGACATTTTGGATTCGAGCGAGCGGTCGATCTGGTTCGCCTGGCAATAGGCACTCAAGTCCTCTACCACTGGATTGCCGAGGATCAGACGCACTGTCGGCGACTGCCACTGGCTGCCTCGAGTGACATACGTCCCGAATGCTCGCTCGCAGTAGCCGCCTCGCTCATCGCCGCCCCAGGCGAGCCTGCCCGGCACGAAGATGGCCGCCGAGTTCCCGGCGCCATCCCACGGTCTCCACTGCATCGGCTGGACGCCGTAGAGCGAGGCCGAGCCGGCCGGGGCGTCGAGATGAAGGAAGTCGCCGAAGGCGGGCGGGTACGGAGTCTGGTAACTGTAGTAGTAGGTGGGTCGAAGCTCGTAATAGAACGGATAACCGGCGACCTCGAACCAGTTTCCGCCCGCCCTCACATATCGCCCGACAGCGGCCACCGTCCCCGGCATGCCCGTCTCTTCGAGAACCGGGGTGAACTCCCCGTACGGATTGAGGATCGCCAGGAAGTCAGAGCCCGTGAGCGCATTGAGCATGGCGCGGGCGGTGCGGAGCTCGACAACCTGGAGCCCGGCCTGATCGATCGCGTCCGAGGCTTCGAGCCGGTCGCGCCATTGCGTCACAGGCACGACAGTCCAGCCGCCTGTCTGAGGCCCATGCTCCAGCGACACAAGTGCGATTTTCGACCGCCCCGACGCCCGAATTGTCGTGAGGTGCTCGATGGTCGCGACAACGAGGTCGGGGACCAGTTGCGCCTGGTCGGTATCGACCCGGCCTGCGATCCGGAAAAGGAATCCTCGCCGGCCCACAGGATCGCCCGAGAAATACGGCCCGTTCGGCGAGTCGGCGATTACCAGCGCCGCCGGATCTCGCGGTGATGGTCGATTGACGACCGCAGGCTTACCGTCCCACTTGTCGGCAAGCTGACCGCCGAGCCAGGTCCGGCCCGCAGACGTGATGCTGATGGGCACGGGCGGATCGTTGTCTGCTCGTGACACCACGCCGGCGCTGACGAGACTGGCGAAACCGCTCGGCCCCACAACCTGGGTCCGCCAGCCAGCCGGATGATCGGCGGTTTGACGCTCGAAGAAGGCCGGTCGAAATGCCGCACCCACCGATTCGTTCCCGTTGAGCGGACAGACCAGCCGCTCGATCTGATCCGGGACGAAACGCAGGCGGGCGGGAAGGGCGAATTCGAGAACCGTCTTGTTTGCGGGCTCGACCCGGGCCGTGAAGTCCACGCCGTCCGCGCGCCCCGTGACGACGACAGTCACCGCGATATCGGCGCTGGCATAACTCAGTTCCAGGGTCTCGGCGGCGGCATCGGCGGACCAGCGGAAGGATCGTGCCAGCGCCCCGCCCGCGAAGTCCACGGCATTCACGTCGCCACCTTCTTTGTAGGTTGCTCGCCACAGACCCTCTTCGCCGCTTTGCGGAATGCTGGTGCTGTTGCCGCGTGCTGTGACTGAACGTATGGACCCATTGACGTCGCTGAATGCGATGGCGAAGGCCTCGCCGGTGAAAACGATCTCGTCACCGCGATGTTCGACCGTGGTGGCAGAAGACGTAAGCGGAACGGATGTCAATAGAAGGACGACAATCGCGGCAGCCCGCACGGTGTTCCGGCATGTGGCTGCTTTTCTTCCGGCGAACCGGACCAACGCAACAGAAATTGGCTTCTCAAACACAGTCCGAGAGTACCTCGTGACCTAACGGTTGTCAATCCCCGTGGGCGCCGGCTCCGGGGCGATCGCAGAGTCGTTTGATAGCACCGTGTATCTCATTGCGAGCGAGGCGAAGTAATCTCCCATGCGAGGACGCTCCGGGCGGCGAGTTCGACCTCGGGCGGGTCCGTTGCCTGAATCTTGAATTGGGCTTTTGCGCCGTCGGGTGCAATCGGGGTGACCGTCAATGATGTGCCGGAGAGGCCATTTTCTCTGAGATCAAACTCAAGATGTGCGGCAAACGGGTTGTCGGAGACATTGGCAAACAGCAGCACCGCCTTGCTCTGGTTCTGAAGCTGCCAGGCCCCGGTCATGATCGCGTCAGTCGTGATGGGCCATTCGCCATGCCATTGCCAATCCGCCGTCACGGCCGGGACTTGTCCCATCAGCTTGGGCGGGCGGACCATGCGGCCGGCGTAGAAGTACTCCTTCAGCCGCCAGCGCAGTTGGATGCAATCGCGCAGGAACTTCCCGCTGTCCGGTCGTCTGATGGCATCCGGGCCGAACCAGCCGATCTGCTCTCCGAAGACCAACTGCTGTCCGGCTTTCATTCGATTGGCCAGGTCCTGGCTCGGACCGCCGCGGTATGCACGCCCGAACATCTGGATGGCCCCGCCGTAGACCGCCGGGAACGCCGGGACCATGTTCTGCTCTTGCCAATGCCAAGTCAGGTACCCATCGAACCATTTGACGTAGGGCTCGGCATTGCACTCGGTCGTCAGCATGCAATCGGCGGGTTTGGCGGCACGGATCGCATCGAGCATCTTCCAGTATCCCTGCGTCCACCAGTGGCCGCCGCCGAGAGCGTGGCCGTGAGATGCATCGAAGCACAGGCGGGGTTGGGCCGCCGCAATCTGATCGATGTACACGCCGCTCACGCCGCACTCGTTGAATAGCCGAAGCACAGTTTCGCGCACTCGATCCTGCCACAAGGAAGTGGACGGGCACATGGCGGCCAGCTTGACGTTGCTGCCGTCGGACTCCTTGCTGCCGTAACTTTCGGTGTATGGATTGCCTGCCTCATCTTTGGTGGCGGCCGCCAACGCTATGCGGGTGAATTCCCAGTCTTCCGCTCCTTTGTCGCGCGTGTCCCAGAGTCGACCATTGATGTAGGGCATCACGTAGACGCCGGCTTTCTTCAGCTCCGCCACGCCCTCCGCGAAGCCGTCCTTCGGCGGAAAGTAGTGCGGGTAGTCATTGTCGAAGGGAATCTGGTGCCAGTTGTACCAGTGAAAGCCGACCGGCGCCGCCAACTCTTGTGCGAAGGCCGTCAACTGCGGAACGCATTCGGATGGCGACCCTCCCGTCATTGCCCACGCCGGCAGCTCCCGCATCCATTTCGGCGTATCGGCGCGGCCATCGGGGCCCAGTGTGGGCCACCATTTTGCCTCGTGGCTGACCCAGGTGCGGTAGATCTGTGCCGCATCGAACCAATCTCCGCGCAGCAACTGCCATTTCGCCTTACCGGGCAGATGGAAGCCGATGCCCGGCTTGCCCATATCCGGGACCGGATGGTCAAAACGGAAGGCCACGGCGTGTTTGCCGGGCTGACCTTCCGCAAAGATGTCTTTTGTCGAGCCGAACGGATCGTGGATGCCAAGATAGAGGCCGGTCCGGCGGGCCTTGTTGTAGGCCGCCACGTATTGCATGCACGTCCAGCCGCTTGGATAGGTCCCCCCTTTCTTCTCCGCTGTGTCCCACAGGTTCGAGACCTCGATGCCGGCTGTCTGTGGAAGGAATATCTTGCTGCCTTCGCCAGGCTCCCTGACCAGGACCTGGGGGAACGCGACGTGCCAGAGGCCCCACTGAGCGCTGTCGGCGACTACCTGCAAGTCCCACGTCACGGCGTTTTCGGCTTTCTGGGCGTCGAGGGTCATTTCGACACGAATCCCTTTGAGCCGGTCGTCGACGGGAGCAGCGAAAGTGAGCTTGCAGCTTTCCGTAGCGCCGTTCTGAGACACATCCACCTGCCGCCACCCGGCATCGGCGGCGACCGTCAGCAGCTCTTTTGTTTTCGCGTCGCGCACCGTTATCGCAAACAGCGGCAGTGCGTCGCCCCCAAGCAGCTCCTGGTTTGCGGCCGTATCGGTGAGACTGACGACGCGCAGACCTTGCTCCGCTTTCTCCAGGATCATCCGCAAGTCGCCCGCTTCGATGGTGGTTCGGCTGAGCGAAGAGGGACTTTTGGCAAGATCAGGCGTTTGTCCGGCGAACACAACGCCGGTGATGAAGAGCCGCCACCCAATGCACGCCAGGAGTACTGCGAATTGAAGCCTGTGATTGCGATCCTCATTTCTTTGCATACTCATGCCTCCAAATGCCCACGTGCAGATTGTAGCAGCGACCGGGGGCGCAGGGTACACAAAATCTCCAGATCCTGCGCGCGCCGATCATCGACGGCTCGGCCAGCAGGAAGTCACGTGCTGTCTGTGCTACGGCTGGCGGGATTTCGTGTCGGTGGAGGGGACGCGCGGTGCAGCGTAGAAGATGCGGCAGGGAAGCTGCAACGCGTTGCCGTTCGTCAGGCGAATGGTCAGGATATCGGCGAAAGCCCTTTGCGTGCCGGATGGAGCCGGCGGTTTGACCGACAGCCGCAGATGGTACCGGATGCTCTTCTTGTCCTCGGAGACGACCTTCTCCTTGCCCACAAGCTCGATGAGGTTCTGCTTCGACTCACTCGATGCGATCTCGAAGTCTTCTCCGTAGTTGTTCGACAGCCACGTCTCTTTGGGGACGGGCCGATTCGGCTCCGCGCCGAATACCGTGATTGACGGCGGGCTGAACTGGAACTCGGGCAGTGCATGATACTCGATTCTGACCTGCCTGCATTCCGGATGCGTCAGTGTCAGTACGAGAGTGCCCATCGAGTACCTTTGCAGTTTGTCAGCATCCAGCGTCGGATGGAGAGTGAATGTCGTGGCCTGGACGGAGGGATCTACCTGGACCGTGATGGCGTTGCCGGTTGAGGTGGACTGTGTTATGGAGAAGGCTCTGTTGTCCAGGCTTCTCAGCGTGATGGGAGGGCAGCCTGCGTCCGGGCCCTTGAGACGCAGATCGAGTTGCCTGGGCTCGTATGCCACACGCTCAACGATCTTTGCCTTGATCGTCAGGCTGATCTTTCCCCCGTGGCTCCTGTCATTGCTGTGCACGGTGATCATTCTTACCGCCGGGCCGGCCGAGTCGCTCGCCGAGTACGTGACCTGAATCGCGCCCTCTTCGCCGGGCGCGTATTCAGTCTTGGACAGAGCCGGCACGGTGCAGCCGCAGGTGGAATCGATCTTCTCGTTGATCTTCAGGGTGCCCGTTCCCGTGTTCTTGAATCGGAACTCACACACGTTCCTGCTCAGCGGGCCGACATCCCCGAAGTCGTGAACGGTCTTCTCAACGGTCATGATCGGCTCACCCTCGGTTGCCGGGGTTTGCACCGGGCTGGACGCGGGCGCGGGTTTCGGAGGCTGCGTCTGCGGAGGGTTTGGCGTTGTTTGCTCTGCCGACGGGGTCTGCACGGGTTGGCTGGCCGCTTTCGGGGGGGCACTGCATCCAAAGAACAGGAGGAGACACAAGAGGATTGCCGCGGACAGGATGCATGCACCAAGCATAAACGGTTGAGTATGCCGTTCTTTCCAATTCATTGCACTTCTCCCGATAGAAGGTTCATATGCAGTAGTCGAGGACAGTTGACCTGTCGAGTTTCTCTTGCTCCTCAACGAGATCGCGAAAGCTCGTGTTATCATGCACTTCTTCCACGGCCGCCTTGGCTCTGGCCCGCAGGTGAAGGAGAGACAAGTTGTCCTTCAGAGGGCAACAGGGGCCGTTCCTGTCGCCGGTGCATTTTACCGCGTCCAGCGGGCCGTCGACAAGGCATATGACCCCACCCACCGAGGCCGCCGCGGGGTCCCCGGGCGAGAAGATAGCCGCCTTGGATTCCCTGCCTCGATTGGAATCCGCGTGAGATTCTCAACGGAATCGCGGATGCTCCGTCGGGCCGGGAGTATGAGGCGTTCATGGCGATGGATGAGCCGGGCAGGAATGAATTCAGGCAGGCGTCACTGCCGACCAAGCACGTCGGCTTCGTCGAAGACAGCGTGGTAGATCGTCGTTCGCTCGTCTGACGTGAAGACCAGATGGATCTTGCCGTCGTCGGCCTGGATGGCGTAGGGATAGGCATAATCGCCGGGGCCTTCGACGAGATTGCGGCGATAGGGATAGGTCTTGTCGCCGTCGGTCGAGAGGGCTGCTGTCAACGGCGTGCGGTCCGTGGTGGAGTCGTTGAAGATCAGCAGGAGGTTGCCGCTCCTGAGCCGCAGGAAGTCGACGGCGGCGTTGGGGTTCTTGAACTGTGTCTGGGCTCCCATGCTCCAGGTGCGTCCGCCGTCGCGTGACTCGGCACGGACAATGCGACCGTCGGGCCGGCCGGAGTAGTCGCCGCCACGACGGCAGTAGCACACGAGGTAGTCGTCCGTAATCGCAGCCACGGCAGGCTGGATGTTCCCGATCCGCGAGCGAATGTGATTCGTCTCGGTCCAGGTGTGCTGCCGAGCATCCCAGCGGAAGAAGAGCGAGCAACTCTCGGGACCGACCATCTCAGTGTCGTGGCCGGTCTCATGATACGCCGGAAGCAGGATGTCGCCATTGGCCAGAGCGAGGGGGCGGCTGCGGACCATCATTCCTTCCGTCATGGTCACCAGCATCGGATCGGACCAGGTCACGGCGCCGTCGCGGGAGATCTTCGCCTGAATTCGGGACGTGGACCAGGTCTGCCCGTAGCGAACCACGTAAAACAGCCACACCGGGCCGTCGGGCGCCTGCCAGACCACGGGATTGCCTTCAGATCGAAAGGGTGTATCGGCGATGGGGACCGGTGTCGTCCATTTCGTTTGCCCCTTTGGCAGGTGGGCGCCATATACGGCGGTGTCCGTGGCATATTCGCCGGAGCCGGTGTAGTACGCCAGGTATAAGTCGCCGCCGGTTAATTGCGTGATCGATGCCGGGTGCTTATAGCGCCCGCCTGGATGCTCAGGGCCGAAGACACGCTCGACGGGCACAGTCGCGTTCATGGTCCCCGTCGATTTCATCGGCTCAGCGTTCGATTCTGTCGCTTGGGAATCCGCGGCACTCACAGAGGTCCCGGCCGCCGCAAAGAGAGCGAGGCAAATCAGCGTGAAGAAGCAGGCGTGCATGATATGGGTCCCTTTCTCGGCTACTCCCGATAGTCCCGATGAGATATGCTCAACTGACGACATTCTGCGGACTCCCCTGAATGAAGGCCCGAACGTTGGATACGGCGATGTCCATCAGGCGTTGCCTTGCGGCTTTCGTCGCCCAGGCGATGTGTGGCGTGATCGTGCAGTTCTTCGCGTGCAGCAGCGGGTTATCGGGCCGCGGCGGCTCTTCGCACAGGACGTCCAGGCCCGCGCCTGCGATCCGCCCGCGATTCAGCGCATCGGCGAGCGCTTGCTCGTCGATCAATGGTCCCCGGCTGGTGTTGATGAGAAATGCAGTTGGCTTCATCATCTCCAGCCGCTGTCGATTGACGAATCCTTTGTTGTCCTGCGTCAGAGGACAGTGCAGGCTGATGACATCGCTCTCGCGAAACAGGGTGTCTAGGTCCACGGCAGTCGCCTCCGATGGCGCATCCGGATGCGGCGTCACGTCGTAGTAGATGAGTTTCATTCCGAAGGCGGCGGCGAGCTTCGTCGTCTGGCGGCCGATCCGGCCGAGGCCGATGATGCCCATCGTCAGGCCCGCCAGCTCCACGAGGGGATAATTCCAATAGCAGAAATCCGGGCTGCGGCTCCAGTGGCTGTGGCGAACGGACTGGCCGTGCTCACCGACGTGCTGCGCGAAGTGGAGCAGGTGTGCGAAGACCATCTGCGCCACCGACGCCGTGCCGTAGGCGGGGACGTTCGTGACGCAGATGCCTCGCTGCTTCGCTGCCTCGACGTCCACCACGTTGTACCCTGTCGCCAGAACGCCGATGTACTTGAGCCCGGGCAGTTGCTCGATTGCCGCGCGAGACAGAACCGTCTTGTTCGTCAAGACGATCTGAGCGCCTGACGCACACTCCACGACCTGCTCCGGCGGCGTTCGGTCGTAGACCTCACATGGGCCCATCGCCTTCAGCGCGTCCCAGGTCAAGTCCCCCGGATTGAGGGTATACCCATCGAGCACCACGATTCGCACGATCACGATATTCCTACCTGCCCACATTTCTCGGCGGCAACGTGTGTAGACTCCTCGACAGCACAGTTCCTGGAGAACGCGCCTATGCTAACCTCTCGCTCATTCGCGTTCAACGATCAATTGCCCGGCCGGGTAATCGTTGCGTGGGCGGCAGATCGTGTTATGATGTGGCGTACGGGAGGTTAACTATGAAAACGATGTTGAGAGTCGTGTCGGTCCTCGCCTTGGCAGTCGTGATTTTGCTGGCGACGCCGATTTTCGCCCGGGGCCAGGACAGACCGGCCGCGCCGCTTGCCGGCGGGCAGGTCACACACTTCACCTTTGACAACAAAGAGGCCCTGGCTGGGTGGATGGTCACCGGCGATGCCGCCATCGATACGGCCAAAGGCCGCGAGGGCACAGGTGGCGCACTCAAGATTGGCCCGGGCGGCAAGGCCCTTTTGAAACTCCGCGACCGGGACGAATCGGGCAAGGTCGAGTTCTGGGTCTATGACGACGGCACCAAGCCGCCGGATGCCAAGGCCAGCCGGGTCGGCCCGCGCTGGGGTCTCGTCCAGGGTGACGGAAAGCTGTTGGCTGTCGGCATTCTCTACGCGAGTTATCTGGGCGGCGCCGAGGGGTACACCGCCACGGCCTGCAATGGGCGGGACTGGTTCAACCAGTTGTTTTGGCTCGGCATCAACCGCGAGCCGGCCGCCTGGCACAAGTGGACGTTCGACTTCGACGCAGAGAGTGGCCTTCAAGTCTTTCACAACGACAAGGAGGTGACCGCCGTGGATTCCGCCAAGACCGGCTTGCAGGGCTTCAGCGCCGTCGCGATCTGGGGCGACGCCGGTCAGGGCGATGGGCAGACCATCTGGGTGGATGACATGTCCGTCACGCTGGGCGGCCCGGTGAAGATCGTCCCCGCACCCGGCGAGGCCGATCCGTACGACGCAAAATCGCTCGACGCCGACCCGACCATTCACCGGACGGTGACCATTTACTCGCGGGATAATGCACCGCCATCGCCGAAGCTCGAGGATTTGCCGCTGCGTGAGAGCGTTTCGCAGTACGGCATCACTTGGACCTTTGAGCGCCCGGCTCGCGTCGGGCAATTCATCAACGGCGACTGGTACGTCGTCGGCCCGGTGACAGTCAAGGCGATCGATCCTCGTCCGCTCTATGGCAATGAGATCGCGAAACGCGACCTGGACGGCATGGACAGGGAGCGTCCGGAGGCCCAGCGAGTTCGCAACGGGTTCATGCTCAATCCACCGGCACAGATGAAGGTCGCGTACGATAGCGGTGTGCGGAACTGGTTCGACCCGTTGCTGATCCAAAGGCTGCCGGTGATGATGAAGCCCGGCGATTCGCTCGTTTCCACGATCAGCATGGCCAAGGGTCTGATCCTCCACGCACAACTGCGGAACAACATCGAGCGAGGCGAGGGGGACAGCAGCCCGATTCGTATGGCCGCGGTGCTGACGTGCGTGGCCGAGCCGCAGCCGTCCGATGCCTTCCGGCCGGCCTTCTGCGACCGCCGGCAGAGGATTTACCTGGCCCGCAATCTCAGACGAAATCTGCTGCCGACGGCGGCGGCCACGAAGAGTACGCCGAAGATCGAGCAATACATCCGCTTCACGCAGCGGCCGTGGGTGGGGACCGGCTTCTTTGGCTTCGAGGAGCCGGTGGAGAACATGCCGCAATACGGTCTGGAGTACGGCCGGGTCGCGGGCATCTCCGCTCTGCTGCTTTGCACGGACCTGAAGCCCGAACAGAAAGAACCGCTCCTGGTGAACTACGTTCAGATTGGAATCGACCTGGGCGGCATGATCCGCGCAGGTCATCCCGGCTGGACAGGCTGGGGCGGACACGGCAGCGGACGCAAACTGCCCATTGTCTTTGCCGGAGTTCTCCTCGGTGACGACGAGCTGGCCGGCATCAGCGGGTCATATCCGAAGGTCAGTTTCGGCGAGGACGAGCAGACCGCATACGGCGATTGCTGGACCGGCGCCAAAGTCGTCTTCGCCGGCCACTCGGGGATCGACGCGGTTACCGGCGAGGGCCGGTCGCGGAACAACGGCTGGGGACCGTACGAGCACACGCCGCCTTCGCAATGGAAGGACGGTGCCAACACCAGCGAGAGCTATCGCCGGTGCTGCACGAGCGTCGGCTGGGTGGCGCAGGCACTGGCCCTGCGGCTCATGCACGCCGAGCAGATGTGGGGCCACGATGCTTTCCTCGACTACGTGGACCGCTGGATGTACGAGGATGACGCCGCGTTCGTGAAAATCATCAAGGAGGCGACCGGCCGCGACCACGACAAGGAATGGGCGCGACAGGGCCAGGCCTGGGATGCGTTCGTCAATGAGATGTGGGCGAAGCACCGCCCGACGCTCCAGGCGCCCACCGACGGCTGGAAAAAACAGCATGACGACAGTCGCTACCGCACGGCGATCGCAAAGCCACAACAGTAGAGCGGCAGAGAACGTGCACAGCATCTCCATACTACTGATCGTTGCAGTGCTTGGGACGCAAGCCGCGAACGCGCGGGACATTGACCTTGCGAGGACGGTGATACTGGTTACCGCGGGGCCACATTCCCAAACGGAGGATGCCGCTGCGACCATGCTGCAACAGGAAGTGCAGAGGCGAACGGGCCTGAAATGGAAGATAACCAGCGAGCGCCTTGGTCGCAGACCCGTAATTGCCCTTGCTGAAGCCACAAAGAATGAGCTTGCAGGCTTAAAGGTCCCCAGACGTAGCGGTCAGGATTTGCCAGAGTCCAGGCCAGAAGGGTACCGAATCTGCGTGAGTCAAGACGCCGATGGCGGGCCCGTGATCTGGATCGTCGGCGCCGACGCGCGGGGTGTGCTCTTCGGGGCAGGGCGATTGCTGCGGCTGCTAGAGTGGGGACCCAGACGAGTCTCGCTGGCCGCGGCGACGGATATCTCCACTTCGCCGGCGTATCCTATTCGCGGCCATCAACTGGGCTACCGTGCCCGGGCCAATTCCTACGATGCGTGGAGTGCGGCTACATATGAGCAGTACATCTGCGACCTGATCCTGTTCGGCTGCAACTGCATCGAAAATATCCCCTTCGAGGATGACCAGCCGAGCCCGCACATGACAGTCTCGCGGGACGAGATGAACAGGGTTCTCAGCCGAATATGCGAGCGCTACGACCTGGATTACTGGGTCTGGACACCTGTGGTATTCGACCTGCGCGATCAGGCACGGCGTGCGGCAGAACTCCAGAAGCACCAGTCATTGTACGCTGCCTGTCCACGACTCGATGCCGTATTTGTGCCCGGGGGAGATCCCGGCGCCAATCCGCCCGAGCTGCTGCTTCCATTCCTCGAAGGTCTCGGGGAGCGGCTGATGGCCCGGCATCCGGACGCCCGGGTGTGGCTTTCGCTCCAGTGGTTCAATGATGCTCAAGTCGATCAGGTCTACGGGTATATCGATGAGCACAAGCCGGGCTGGCTGGGCGGACTGGTGGCCGGACCGTCGAGTCCGCCGATCCCGGAAACGAGGCGTCGTCTGCTGGCCAACTACAAACTGCGGCATTATCCCGACATCACGCACACGGTCCGCTGCCAGTACCCTGTCCCCTGGTGGGATCCGGCGTTCAGCTTGACTCTCGGCCGGGAGTGCCCGAACCCACGACCCACATATTACACGTACCTGCACAACTGGCTGGCGCCGTACACGGACGGTTTTTTAACGTACTCCGACGGAGTCCACGACGATGTGAACAAAGTGATCTGGAGTGCACGGGGTTGGGACCCACAGGTGGACGTCCAGGAGATTCTGAGGGAGTATGCGAGAGTCTTTTTCCGGCCGGACCTGGCGCAGCCGGTTGCGGACGGCATCCTGGCCCTTGAGCGAAACTGGGAAGGTCCACTGGCGGAAGACGGAGCCGTGGAAGGCACGCTCTCCTGGTGGCAGGCGCTAGAGGCCAAAGCGTCGGAGCTGAAGGGCAATTGGCGCTGGCAGCTTTGCCTGCTTCGCAGCGTTTACGATGCCTACATACGGCGGCGGCTGCTGTATGAGACGCAACTGGAAAAGCAGGCGAATATCGCCCTGGCCTGCGCTCGCGAGATCGGCTCGGAAGCGGCAATGAAGGATGCACTTCGCATCCTGGATCGAGCGACCACCGAGCCGGCGGCCCCGGAGTTGCGCCGGCGCGTGATGGAGTTGTGTGACGTCTTGTTCAAGAGCATCGGCTTGCAGACGAGCGTCGGGAAATATCAGGCCAGCGGGGCTGAGCGTGGCGCGATTCTGGATTACGTCGATTATCCCCTGAACAACCGCTGGTGGATCGAGGATGAATTCAAGAAGGTTCGCGTTATGGACTCGGAGGAAGCGAAATTGAAGCGGCTGGAGGAAATCCGCACCTGGGAGAGTCCCGGCGAGGGCAGCTTCTACGATATCGTGGGTCACATCGGCAAGTCGCCCCACGTGGTGCGTGGCGAGGACTGGAACACCGATCCGCTGCTGATCCGCAATCCCACGCCGGGCTACTGGTGGTGGGATAATGGTTTCAGTCGCAAGCGTCTCTCCTGGCAGGTCAGTATGGACTGGCCGCTCGCAGTACGATACGAGCACATCGACCCAAACGCCGAATACGTGATTCGCATCACCGGGTACGGCGACGCCCTGACGCGGATCAATCAGGAACGCGTCGAGGCGACGGCGTACGGGCGGGGGATCGGTGAGATCAAGGAATTCCCCGTCCCGCGCAAGGCAGTGCAGAGCGGGCAAATCGTCGTGACCTGGGACCGCCCGAACGAGGCCCATCTGAACTGGCGGGAGCAGTCCCGGATCACCGAAATCTGGCTTTTGAAGAAGCAAGGAGAGGCAGGCAGATGACCGGCAGCGAATTCTTGCAGCAACTGAAAAGTGGAAAGCGGCTCTACGGCACGGCGATCACGTCATCGTTCCCTTTGTGGCCGCCGGCCGTCAAGAGAGCCGGTGCCGATTTCGTCTTCCTCGATACGGAGCACACTCCCCGTGATCGCGAGACGCTTGCCCAGATGTGCCTGGCGTACAGGTCGCTCGGATTGCCCGCGCTCGTCCGGATTCCTTCGCCTGACCCCTACGAAGCCTGCCAGGTCCTCGACGGCGGGGCCTCCGGAGTACTTGCCCCTTACATCGAGCACCCGGAGCAGGTGAGCCGGCTCGTCGGAGCGACAAAGCTGCGCCCTTTGAAAGGGCAGCGGCTGGACGAGGCGTTGAAGAACCGTGATTGTCTCGGGCCGGAGCTGAGCGACTATCTGAGCCGTCGCAACTGCGAGAGCTTCCTGATGATCAATATCGAGAGTGTTCCCGCGTTGGCGAGACTGGAGCAGATCCTGGCCGTGCCTGGACTCGACGGCGTCATCATCGGCCCGCACGACCTCTCTGTGAGTCTCGGAGTGCCCGAGCAGTACACCAACCCGAAGTTTGAAGAGGCGCTGCAGGAAGTCATCTCGAAGGTGCGGGAAAAGGGCCTCGGCGTAGGGATTCACTTCCCAGGCCACTGCGACCTGCAAATCAAATGGTCGCGCCGCGGCCTGAACATCGTGCTGCACAGTTCCGATCTCTTCCTCTTCCAGCGAAGCCTCCAGAGTGATATCGACACGATTCGTCACGCGCTCGGTGAGCGAGATCAGCAACAGATGATTGCGCCGGAGCCACGACCGGGCATGAATGAGGTGCTGTAACGGCAGCGAAAGACCGGCAGCGCGCGACGAAGTCGGACAGGTTACGGCAGTCGCACGACTCAAAAGTTGGCATCGAAGGCGATGGACGAGGGCGAGAAGTTCAGCTTTCTGATGAATTCAAGGGCCTCCTTTGCGCCGAATTCGCGGTCCATGCCGGAGTCTTCCCACTCCACGGAAAGCGGGCCCTGATAGTTGATGTGGTTGAGGGCACGGATGATCGCTTCGAAGTCCACGTCACCGTGGCCGGGCGAGCGGAAGTCCCAGCCCCGCTCGGCGGACCCGAAGTTCAGGTGCGAGCCGAGGATGCTGTTTGTGCCGGTCAACTGCACGGCCGCGTCTTTTATGTGCACGTGATAAATGCGGTCGGGGAACTCATGGATGAATCGCGCGGGGTCCACCATCTGCCATTGGAGGTGGCTGGGGTCGAAATTGATCCCGAACGCTTCGCGGTTTCCCACCGCCTGCATCGCGCGCTTCGTGGTGATCGCATCGAAGGCGATTTCGGTCGGATGTACCTCCAGGGCGAACCGCACGCCACATTCATCGAACACGTCGAGAATCGGGTTCCACATCTGCGCGAAGTAGCGGAAACCCGCCTCGATCATCTGGTCGGGGACCGGCGGCCAACTGTAGAGGAGATGCCAGATGGATGAGCCGGTGAAGCCGGTCACGATCTTGATGCCCAGATTCCGGGCCGCCCGTGCGGCGTCCTTCATTGTCGCCACCGCCCACTTCCTCTTCTCTTCGGGCTTGCCCGCCAGTTCCGGCGGGGCGAACGCGTCGGAACGCGAGTCGTTCGGATCGCACACCTGCTGGCCGACCACGTGGCCGCTGACGGCCCAGACCTTGAGGTTGTATTTATCGAGCAGAGCGAGTATCCCGTCGCAGTACTTCCGGTCCCTTGCCCCTCGCGTGATGTCGAAATGGCCGCCTCCGAGCTCCAGGCCCTCGTATCCGAATTCGGACATCATCGGGGCCAGTCTCTCCAGCGGCACGTCGCCCCATTGGCCGGTGACGATTGTGATAGGTCTGCTCATCGCTTCGTTCTCCTTGCCCGGATGGCGCCGGGCGATCCAAACCGCGTAGCAGGATCTCTCGCCGTCGATTCAAACAAACACAACTTGCATCGACGGCGATTCAGTGTAAGCTAAGGGCCTGCAACCGTCAACTGGTGACACTTGCGATTAGTATAGCCGGATCTGGGCAAGGAGCAGCAGTGCACATGGGACCTGACAGCGTCATCGATGTCCTGGGGCTCGGCTCGGTGACAGTGGACTTCGTGGGGACAGTCGGGGCCTGGCCGGGCAGAGGCGTCAAAACGATGCTCGATCGCTTCACGATCTGTGACGGCGGCCTGGTCGGGACGGCCTTGGTGGCGGCGGCGAGGCTGGGCGGCAGAACCGCCTTTGCCGGCAAGCTCGGACAGTCAGAAATGGCGAGGCGTGCGCTGGACGCATTTCGCAGAGAGTCTATCGACACGTCATTTGTGATCGAAACCCAGGACGCCGAGCCGATTATTGCGATTATCCTCATCGACCGCACCGGCGGACAGCGAAACATCTTCTGGACTCGTCAGAATGTGCAGTACCCGATGCCCTGGGAACTCCTGGACCAGGCCTGGTTCAAGCGAACCCGGGTGCTGTTGATTGACTTCGAGTCGGGCCTTGCAGGGATCGAAGCGGCAAAGGTAGCCCGGCCGTACAAAATCCCGGTCGTGATCGATGTGGAGCGTGACGAGCCTCATGTGGCCGAGGCGATGCGGGTTTCGTCACATATCATCGTGTCGGAGGACTTCGCCGGGGGCTACATAGGCAGCAGCAACGTCGCCGATATGCTCGCGGCGTTGCGGAGCGACCCCGAGCAGGTGGTCATCGTGACACGAGGGGAGAAAGGCTGCGTCGGCTCGACTGGAGAGGGGGATTTCTCGCTGCCAGCCTTCAAAGTGGACGTGGTGGACACCACCGGCTGCGGCGATACGTTTCACGGGGCTTTTGCGCTGGCCCTTGCGCGGGGTCAGGCGGTGGTGCCCGCCGCGAGATTTGCCTCGGGTGCGGCGGCGCTGTGCGCGACGCAGTTGGGCGGCCGCGCCGGGATTCCGACGGCCGCACAATTGGAGCAATTCCTGAGCGAACATGAATCCTGATCTTATTGGAGAACCGAATGAGCTTAGTGCCAATGTCTGAGATATTGCTTCGTGCCCGTCGCGGCGGTTACGCCGTCGGCGCGTTTGAGATCTGGAACCTCGAATCCATGCAGGCCGTGATTGGGGCGGCGGAGGGACTCGCGCAGCCTGTGATTCTGCAGGTCGGGCCCGGCGAGGCGGATTACGCAGGGTTGGACGACATCTCGCACATGGCAATTTACCACGCCAAGCGGGCCAAGGTGCCCGTTTCGCTGCATCTGGATCACGGAGACACGTTCGAGCGGGTCATGCGGTGCATCAATCATGGCTTCACCTCCGTCATGCTGGATGTCTCGCACCTGCCGTACGCCGAGAACGTTGCCGCCACAAAGGAGGTGGCCCGCGCGGCGCACGCATGTGGCGTGACTGTGGAAGGCGAGATGGACAGGATCGGAGGCGGCGAGGCCGGCGCCGATGTGGCCGATGATGATGCGAACCTCACGAATCCCGATCAGGCCCTCGAATTTGTCACTGCGACGGGAATTGACGCCTTCGCCGTGGCGATCGGCACAGTGCACGGATTCTACAAGGGCAAGCCCAACATCCGGCTGGGGCTGCTTGAGAAGATTGCTGCACGCGTGCCGATTCCGCTGGTTCTGCACGGCGGTTCGGATACGCCCGAGGCCGATGTGCGCGGGGCCATATCACGTGGCATCACCAAGGTGAACATATGCACCGAGTTCGTCGTAGCCTTTGCCGATACCTTCGCCAAGGAGCACGACGAGCAGGATTTCAGGTACAATGTGCCAGGCGTGTTCATCAAGCCCCGCGCGGCGGCCAGGAAGCTGGTCGAGAAGAAGATCCGGCTGTTTGCCGGCATTTAGGGCCTCTGACACGCTCCGGCTGGGAATCATTTGATGTCATTCCCGCGAAGGCGGGAATCCAGGAGCCTTCGGTGGTTTGCTGGACCCTGCTTTCGCAGGGGTGACAAGCAGAGCTTGCCCATCATTTGTTCTGTTAAAGGCTCTTAGAAGTCATATCCGGGAGGTCTTGAATGAGGCACGGTGAGGCATTTCGCGTCCTGAGCCGGCAGATCGGTGAGATCGAGGCCATCGATGCGCACACGCACATCAACTCGTCTCACATGGCGGCCAGGGGACTGCACGACGTGATGCTTTATCACATGGTGATCAGCGAGCTTTACGCCGCCGGCTGCCCGAGCGGCCAGCGCCTGTCGGAGGACCCCGACGATGACGAAGCCGCCGGTCGCATCGAGGAAGCGATACCTCTGCTTGAGCATATCCGGAACACCTCCTGCTACTGGCTAATGCGGACCATTCTTGCAGACCTGTATGGGTGGAAAGAGCGTATCACGCTCAGCAACTGGCGCGAGCTGGACACACGTATTCGCACGCGAAGCGCGGACCCGGCCTGGCCCAGGGAGATACTGAGGCGGGCGCACGTGGGGAAGCTTTGCACGGAATTGCCGCTGCGAGGTGACGGGAGCAACGACGATATTCTGTTCTACTCTCTTGAGTGGGCGTTCTTCATGCGGAATCAGTGGGGCGTGTTTGATGCTCCTCTGTATGAGCTTGAGCACGCGTGGCAGTTTGACAAGCCCGTCAGGCCGCTGCCGGTGACCATCTCCAAACGCGAGCCGGTCAGGAGGCGGATCGCCACGGTTGCGGATGTCCGCGAGGCCATGGCTCACTATTGCCGCGCGATTCCCTACGATCGGATCGCATCCACCGCTCATCATGTCTCCACCGACATGCATTATTCCCTGGCGACCGACGAGCAGATGCAGAAGGCCCTGGATCGCAGGGACAACGCCGGCCCTGCGGAGCGGGACGTGTATGCCTCATACCTGTTCGAGCATCTGCTGCTGGAGTTGGAAAAGGAGCACTCGGATATTGCGTTTCAGTTCTCGCTGGGCGCCGAACCGCTTCCTTTCGAGACCGCCAGCAGACTCCGCCAGGCGACCATAAGGGAGCTCGCCGAGACCATCTCGCGTCATCCGGAGATTCAGTTCCACTGCTATCTTTCCAGCCGGCAGGCGAATCAGTCCCTGTGCACGTTGTGCCGGGAGTTGCCCAACCTGTGCCTCGTCGGATACTGGTGGCACAATTTCTTCCCTCACTCGATCGCTCAGGTGATCGACGAGCGGCTGGACATGCTCCCGACGAACAGGCAGATCGGGTTCTTCTCCGATGCCTATTGCGTCGAATGGCTGTATGCAAAATCGCTCCTTGTGAGGACGGAGCTTGCCGGGGCGTTGGCACGCCGGATCGAACGCGGGCAATACACCCTCGGCGAAGCCGTGCAGATTGCCGGGAAACTCCTGCGGGAGACACCGGCACATTTGTTGCGGCTGAACCTCAGCGATCCTTGATCCAGACGATCGAGTTGACGGGACGGAAGCTACGGCGGCGAGCCTCGGGACCGGCGCCCGCGCCGTTGGCATCATTAGCGCCGGCCTGACCCGAAGCGCGGCTGGCGGTGGAGTTGCGATTGTCTCGCGCATAATTGGGAATCGCGGTCAACGCAGACCCATCGGCCCACGTGCCCTTGATTACCATCACGCCGTTGAGCAGATCGCCTTTCCACCCGCTGGTCAGGACAGAATCCGGGCTCAGGACCTTAGTGATATCCTGGTCTGCCTGTTCGACGCTGTAGAGCAGAGGGCCGTAGCGCAAGGCCACCCGGCCGGCAGTGGCGGCGATCTTGTCGCTGGCCTTGATTCTCTGGACCTTCATCGGCAGCACCAGATCGATCCTGTCACCGACTTTCCAACTCCGCGCGATTACGGCGTAACCCTTCTCAATGGGTGGCGTGGTGGCTGAGCCGTTGACGGAAATCGACGCGATCCCGTTCGAGTCCGGCGTGCTGGTGTATAGTTCGCTGACACTGCGGTCCGGCACGCGAATCTTGACGCTGAATCGCTTCTGAGCCGCAGGATTGACGGTGATCGAGATGTTGCCGCTCCAGGGGTAATCCGTCTTCTGGACCATCTGGACATCGGTGCCCGCGACCTTCTCCACCGTCACGGTGCTTCCGATGAAGAGATTGACGTAGATGCCATCGGCGCCTTTGACATACATCCAGGTGGGCAGCATCAGCAGGGTGCGCGGAATATTGCCGACGCAGCAGGGGCAAACGTGCCACTCGTAGCGCGGGCCGTGCGAATCCAGTGGGTTCTGATAGTAGAAGTTCTTGCCCGCCAGATCGACAGAGCCCAGCAGCGCGTTGTACAACGACTCCTCGTACAGGTCCGCGTACCTGGCGTCATGGTAGGCCAGGTTCATCTTGTACTGGAAGAAGATCAGGCCGCAGGTCGAGCACGATTCGCAATAGGCGTCGTTTCGCAGCGAGTAGTTGGGGCCGAAGCCCTCGGAGGTTTCGCCGCTGCCGATGCCGCCGGTGACATAATACTTCCTGTTGACTATGTTGTCCCACAGGCTCATGACGGCGCTCTGGTAATCGGGATCGTGCGTCTCGGCGGCCACGTCGGCCATCGCCGAGTAATTGTAGGCCGCACGGACGGCGTGGCCCACCGCCTCATACTGCTGCTGCACCGGGACGTGGCTCTGGTCGTATTCGCTGCCGTCTCGGCGGCGATCGAGCAGGAACTTGGCGAGCCTGATATAGCTGTCGCCGCGACTGCCCGGGCCCTCCATATCGTTGACGAATCGGCCGAACCGCACCAGGGCTTGCTCCATCTCCTGGTGCCCGTCATACCAATCCTTCTTGCCGGGCCCGAGGTTGGCGACCCAGCAGTCGGCCAGCTTTTTGGCCGCATCATACAGCCGCTTGTCTGTGCCATTGGTCAGCGTGTAGTGATTGATCGCCGACTCGATGAAATACCCGGCGACGTAGCCCTCGTGCTCGCTCCGGGTGCGCGGGCCCCAGTGCTCCAGCGAGCCGCGATCCCTTTGGGTGCCGAGTGTGAAACGCGTCTGCAGATAGCCGTCTGGCTCCTGGGCGGCGAGAATCTTCGGAATCCAGTCCTCCAGTGTCGCTTTCATCTTCTCCTGGGCTTTAATGACTTCCGGATCGCCCTGCGGATCGACCATGAGCGCGAGGGACATCGACTCGACCGTCTGGTGGACCCAGGCATTGGAGAAGGGATAACCGACATGGAACTTGGCAGGCTGCCCCTTCAGTTTCCTGGCGGCCTCCACAAAGTTGTTGATGCCGCCCTCGCGCAGGTTCGGATCGTTGATCTTGTCGGTGCAGTGGGGAATCCAGTTCACGATCAGGGCCTTGGCCCTGGTGTTCCACAGTGGATTATCGATCTTGTACTTTTTCGTGTAGACCACGTCCAGGCGATCTGTCGGAGGCGGCAGGACCACCTTGACGGCCAGGGTGGATGAGCCGGTCAGTGGAGCCGTGCCTGCGGTCAACTTGAGGACGTAGTGGCCTACGGCGGAGAACGTCGCCGTCGTCGTCGGCTCGCCGGCAGTAGCGAAAGTGACGTCGCCGGGGCCGGACTCTCTGCTCCAGATCACGGCCGGTGAGGTCCCGGTCTTTCTGGCCAGCATTCTCACCGTCCCGCTCAGATAGGTCTTTCCTCCCAGCACGACGCAGCGGTCGATGCCGGCTGTGACCGTCGGCGGAAACTCGGGCGACTTGCCGGTATCGTAGACTTTCCATTCCAGGACGCCGGTCGAGAATGTGTCGTTAGAATCGATTTCGAGCCTGAGCTTCGACGTGATTGCTTCATCGAATGTCGTTGTATTGTACCGGTTTCTCACCACGCCAAGGCCGGACACGTTGCTCACAGGAACGAACGCATTGCCGTCCCATCGCAGCAATCGGCATGCCTTCGGCACGTTGACTCCGGCGCCGTCGGCCCACCAGTACACATCGATCTTGCTGGTGCTGATCGGCTGGCTCCAATCGTACTGCACCCACTGCGTGCCCCTTCTGGGCCAGTTGCCGTACGACCCCCGGCGGGCGTCACGCGAACTCGTAAGATCGTAGCCGTCATTGAGTGCCGTGAGCGTCGTGTCGCCGGACACGTAGGAACTGGACGGCTGCGCCACGACGGCGAGGTTTACACCCGCCGGCAAGGCACGCGGGTCGGGATTCGTCGCCTCTGCGAAAACCTGGGCGCGAGCAACCAAAGCGAGGAGGACGGAACTCAGAACGATCTTTCTCATGTGATCTTCCTTATGGCTAGGTATATCGAAGCCATTGATATCTGAAAGCTCGCTCGAAGTCAAGGCGGTGATCGTTCCTGACGGCGTGGTCCGCGCTCGCGGTGACGCCGTCGAGACACAGGTTTTGCGTCTCTACAGAAGATGCCCTTACGGGCACATCATAGACGGCGGCTCTGGACGGATGTCGCTTGGCCGGATCACAGTAGTGGATGAAATGGTTTCTGCTGCGCGTCGGCCAAGCCCTGGCCCTGATCGGCGTTGTCACCTGATTTCCACAGCGGCAATGGATAGCGCGGGTAGCGTACACGTGCGGCCTTGGAACTGTAGCAGCAGGGGCCGTACTCTGTTGGGATGGTCCCAGCCGTTCGTGACATCGATCTGGCGGCGATCCTGGGTATCCGCGACGACTTCGCCTCCTGCAATGTTCATCCCCGTACCGAACGCGCTCGGATCGAGTCGGACTTCGACGGGATCTCCGCGCGAGTTGACGGCGAAGACAGCCAGTGTCTGGCGGTCCTCGGAGGCGCACGCTGTGACGTCGAGACCCTGCGGCGCCTGCGAGATCATCAGCGGCATGGGCTTGGTATGGTCGCGGAACAGCTTCATGACGTAGAAGCCGGGGACCTTGTAGAGGCCGGCGGCGTTCGTCTGGATGGTGCCGGCGCAGAGACTATTGACCAGGTTCGAGCGGCAGGCGATCTCGACAATGTCACAATGGCGGTGGAGCAGGTTGAGGAATCTGGCCTCGAACAGGGCGCAGTCAAGCGTGTACAACTTGCCGCGTCCGAGTCCCCAGTTGCCTGCATCGATGTTCCATTCGGTCACGGCCAGCTTGACTGTGTCGCGCCAGGCGGAATTGCGGATGAGGTTCTGGTGACCCCGGATGTCGGACTCGACCCAGGCGAGATCGGAGGTGTAGTAGTGCGGACAGAGGTAGCTGACGGAGCCGCCGATCTTTGCGAGCAGCTCGGGACTTGGGAATGATGAGAAGATCACCGCCTTGGGATCAGCCTTCTTGATCGCTTGGCAGAAGTCGGTGCTCTTGCCGGTCACCTCCTCACTCCCAACCTCATTGCCGAGCTGCCAATACTTGACGCCGTAGGGCTCGGGCCGGCCATTCTCTGCCCGGACCTTCCCCCAGCGGGTATCGGCGGACCCATTGCAGTACTCGACAAGCTCACCGGCGCTCTGCGGCCCACCGCCGTAGCTCAGGCAGATGAGCGGCTCGCTGCCCACCGCCCGGCAGAACCGGATGAACTCCTCAACGCCAACGTCGCCCGACTCGCGCCGGCCCCACGGCCTGTTGATGAAGGGCGTGCGCCGGTCCCTGTCTCTGATGCCGTTCTTCCATTGGTATCCCCCCGGATCGATGGCCGAGCCGCCCCAGCGGAGGATCGGTGGACGCAACTCCTTCACAGCTTCGACAACATCCCTGCGCCAGCCATCGACGTTGTCGGCGGGCATCAGCGAGAGCTTGTCCAACCAAAGGCCGCCCTCGCCGACGGCCTCGATCTCGAAGACCGCCCGGTCTGTGGTCCCCGCGGAGGTCAGCTTCGCGCTGACTTTCGTCCAGTCCATGCCGACCTGCGGGAGCGTCGCACTACTCAGGATCATCCACTGCCCATCCGGAAGGAGCGCTTTGATTCGCACGGAGAGTGCCAGAGGTGTCGAGCCGCTGCGGAAGTAGCCTGAAAAGAGGTAGACCATTCCCTTCTTCACGGCAAGCTGGCTCTGGGTCAGCCTCGCCGGCCGATCTTTCGCTGCCGTCAGTTTCGCCGACTGAGCGCCATTCCACGGGCTTTCCGTGCTGTAGGTCCAGGTTTCGTTCTTGTCCCAGTCCCGGTCACAGAGGTTGGGGGCTCCGAGGTAGTAGTCCCAGTTTGAGGCCGGCAGGATGCCCTCGAAGTTGCGGTCGCCGAGCATCTCGGCCCACATCCCCGGGACGTGATCGTCGAGCAGCTCGACAAAGCCGCCGTAGAGCGTCGGACTGATGTGCCCGCCATGCAGCGGCTTGTTCAGAATCGTCAGATCGACAGTATCCGCCGATAAGGCTGCCGCCGAAGTCAGGACAATCCCAAGGACAACATGCAGGACAAGCTGCTTTCTCTCTTGGACCATGCGATCACCCCTATGTCTATCAAGGTCATACTGTTGCCGGAAGTCAGCGCGATGCCACTGGTTTCGGATGAATCGCTACGACGAATCCTCCCCCGGGCGCCATGACCGCTCTGAGAGACTTACCCCTCGTGACCATTTGGCGCTCGATGCGGATCTCATTCGGCTTGTCCTGGCTCATGGAGCCATCGACAAAGACTCCCGCCTCATATTCGCCGGCTGCGAGCATATCGAGCGGCAGGGCGACCTCGCGGCTCGTGTCATTTGTCATCCCGCCCAGATACCATGCGGCGTCCTTACGCCGGGCCACAACAACAAACTGGCCCGCCTCACCGGCGAGAAACCGTGTCTCGTCCCACGTTGTGGGGACCTCCTCCAGAAACTCGAAGCCCGGCTGTCCCTCGTAGGCCGAGGGAGAGTCGCAGACCATCGGCATGGGATTCTCATAGACGACGTACATTGCCAGGTGGTGGCACCGCGTGCCGAGCACGGTAGGGTTCAGATTCTGCGGCTTGAACTGCGTGGGCGAAGCCGACCGGAACCCTCCGAGATGGTAATCCGTCGGCCCCGCCAGCACGCGGGTATAGGCGACATCAACGTTGTGCTGGGGCGTGCACTCGGCGGACCATTTCAGGTACTCCAGGTTGAGCACGCCCTCGCGATTGACGAGGTTGGGATAGGTGCGTTGCTCGCCGCTGGGCTTGTAGGAGCCGTGGAACTGGATGTGGAGCTTGTGCCGGGCCGCGGACTCCAGAACGCGCTCGCAGAACTGCACCATCTCCTGATCGTCCCTGTCGAGGAAGTCCACCATGAGTCCCGCGATTCCCCACTGCTCGTAGCGGGTGAACGCATCCTCCAGGTGCTCATTGAGGGGCCGCCAGTGAACCCAGAGCCTGATCCGGACACCGCGTTGTTTGGCGTATTCGAGGATCTTCGGAAGCTCCAGCTCCGGACGGGGTGTCAGGATGTCCGTGTCGGGTCCGGGACCGAAACTGACCAGAGATTGCTTATACCAGGGCCGGTCGTCAGCCACTACGGCATGGTAAGCAATGCCGTGGCGGGCGCAGAAATCGATGTATCGCTTGTGGGTCTCGAAGTTCATGCCGGATTGGAAGGGCAGCCCTTGCTCGGCCGTGCCATTCCACCAGTGCCAGGTCGTCTTGCCCGGCTGGACCCACGAGAAATCCCCTCGCGGAGGATCGTTCAGGCACAGCAGCAGGTTACTCTCCAGGTGCCGGCCGGCAGCGTCCGCCAGGAGAATGACCCGCCAGGGACTCCAGTGAGGCGTTCGTCCGACGGCGCACGCCTCGGGACGCGACGGCAGCGGCGAGAGACGGGCATGAAGCACAGTCGCGGCCGAATCGGTGGCCCGTTCGAGGTACATTCCGGGGAAGTCACGGATACGCGCCTCGGTCAGAGCTGCCGAGAGCCCGCCGGGCCAGACAGCCAGCAGTGGCATATCGATCAGGGTCTTGCTCGGAAGCTCCGAATATGTTTTGTGCTCGAAGGGACGCTCGTGGGGAGTAGTGAAATTCGGCACAGTTGAGAACAGCACTGACGGATTGCCGGCCAGGCGGAACTCCGTCGCCTCCGCCTCCAGGACGAAATCTCGCAGCCCATCCTGTTCGGGCAAGCCGTACCGCAAGGCTACCCCGTCATCATAGGCTCGCAAGTCCAGGTCCCAGAGAATGCCGGCGCCGCTTTTGAAGCGGAGACTGGCACGCGAGCAATGGTTGCGAACAAGGCGGCTCTTTCCCCAGGGCAGCGTGAATGTATCGTCCAGTCGATCCTCCTGGGCGCTCAGGAGTTGGCAGCCTTCAACCAGCGGCCCGCTCTGGGCCAGGGAGATCTTCAAAGCCGAAGGCTCGATCGCCGTCCGCCCGGAACGAGCGACAGTGAAAGTCACAGAACGTCCGTCGCCTTGGGCGGGACACTCCACGGTGATCTCGTTCTTTCCGTCCGGCGAGAGGACACTCACTGTGCGTCGCTGGCCGCTCGACGCCACCGGGCAGATCATAATGGTCATCACCACAAGAGAAAGACCTGCACGAAGGGCACTGGATGTCATAGCGTTTTCCCCCTCAATTCTGTTCACGGGGCGAGTTCCTTCATGGGACCGAGCTCGATGGCCTGGACCATGGCTCCAAATTCGTCGCAGCCTGTGAAGTGAATCTCAATGATTCCGTTTCGCGGCTCGATATCCGTGAAGGTTCGGTCGAGGGCCTTGAAGAGCCCGCCCGCGGCTTCAGCGACGTTCATCCTGCTGATGACATTCCTGTCGTTGATGGCCACGTCCATCGTATGGGTGATTCGGCCGCCGCTTTTGTTTCGTTCGAGAGTTGTATGCAGGGGCGTCTCGGCGAATCTGAGGATGACGCAGTACTTGCCCGGCCCGACGGTCAGGTTCGCCCAGAACTCCTTGCCGTGAGCGCCGTAGCGATACAGTTCCTCATCCTGCGTGTTTGCGATGTGCATGCTCCTCCGCTCGGTCCACCAGGATTCCTTCACGGTGTCTGTGCCGTATCCGGTCCGAATGATCCATTCGGTGGCCGGTTTCCAGGCATGGCCGTGGATGTCGATATAATCGTGCCGTTCCGGGTATCCAAAGATCATTCGCTGCGCGTGCGTCGGGCCCGAGCCTTGGCCGAAATCGGTGTCGGCCGTGGCATCAGAATATTGCAGAGCGTCGATAACGATCCTCGTGCCTTTTGCGATGGGATTGCCTTTGCCCTGGGCGACGATCCTGATCTCGTGTTTCTCGTTTGGCAGGCCGCTGAGGCTATAGAGCAGTTGTTCATATCGAGGCTGCGGATTCCAGCAGTCGATGAGCGTGAGCTGTTTCCCGCCGTCGATATAGATATCGGCGAGGCCGCCTTGCGGGCCGACGCTTCCAAGAAGCCGGATCTGATTGCCCGTGAAGGTGAACGTCATGGCCGCGTCCTTCTCCGTCGTCACGTGCATAGCGCCGCCGATTGCATCTGCTTGCCTTTCAATGTCCCAAGCACCTTGGTAGGTCAGGTTGGTGTCGTCGATCTGCTGCTGGGGATCGTTTTCTCCGGCGACAATCACCATCTTTGCGCCGTCGTGCCTGATCTCGACGATGCAATCGCCGTCTGCAAGCTTCTGCACGGCGAAGCCGTTGGATTTCAGGTCCGGCCGTCTCGGCAGGGGCTTGCCGTCGGCGGTGACGGAGACGGGCTCGAATGCCAGCCGCAGCACGTCACGGGTTCTCGGCGGGGCGTCGAACGTCGAATACGTGACCCTGTTCTTCTCGTAGATGACGGAGTTGACCACGGAAGAGCTTCGGAGGATATGGTTCTCCCGTTTGGGCCCGAAGAACCCGGGTGTCCATTTCAACGCTTCAAGCGTCTGGCACAGCGGCCAGGGGTGCGCGAGATTGGACCACTCTCCGGTTGCGACGGCCTGGCCGGTGAGGCCGTCGCAGACAACGCCGTTTTCCCGGCTGTCATAGGTCGCCATGATCATCATCCGCCGTCCAATTTCGTAGAGCAGGTCATCGTCCGCGAGCACCGCGTATCGCAGCAGCGTCGGACCGGCCGTGTACTGGTTATATGAGAGGGAGGTTCCGCAGCAGGTGCAGGACTCGGGCCAGGCCCAGGCGCCGCTATAGACGTCGCCCATGGAGCGCGGGTCGGCGCCGTTGCGGTTCATGATCAGCGTGAGCATATTGCGAAGGTCAGTCCTCCAGTTCGGGAACGCGTCGGGATTGGCCATGATGTAGTCGCCGCACATGGAGACGATGCCGCAGATGACCGGGTTATCCCAATCCCAGTACTGGCGTCCCCAGGTGTCGTTGTCGAGCCAGCGGGGGAGCATCTGGTCGCGAACGTACCGTACGCCAGCGTCACGGGCTCTGAGGATGGCCCTATCCTTTCCCGTATAGCCGAGGGCGATGACCGAATCGAGGAACTCACAGATAATCGTGGTGGTGCCGGTCAGCTCGTCGGACCAGTCCACCACCTCCGGGTGCGTGTACCGGTTCCACGGCGGAGCGGTCGGATCGAGATTTGCCTTCTCGGCCAGGACATCGGCCCAGTGCCTGGCGGCCTCAAAGTATCTTGGATTCGACGTGAGCTTGTAGGTGCGGACCACCTCTCGTCCAACGATGGCGCAGAGGTCGAGTTGCGTCCTCGCATCGGCGTCACACCTGCCGTAAGCCTTGCCCTTGGTCGGCGTGCTGATCGGAAAGAGCGGCCAGTCGTGCTCGGGCGGCGTTTGGGCATAATCGAGGATATAATCGACGGCCAGAGGGATGTACGTGAAGGCCATGGGGTCGCCGCTGTACTGGTAGTAGCAGGTCAGGCCCTGGATGATGCTCCAGGTTCGCTGGCCGAGGTCGCCGCACATCCAGTCGTTGGTCGGCGGGATGAGGATGGTCCCGTCGTCCTTGATGCTCCAATGGGAGTTGTAGATGAAATCCGGAGCGGCCATGACCGCTTTGTCGGCGCCGACCCAGGGGTAGCGCTTGAGGACTTCGACGGCGATTCTCACACGCGTATCGAGCGGGCCGTTGCTGCCTTTGCTCCAGGGGGCGATGACGCCATGCTCGTCCTCGACGGCGTCGTGCGCGTAGTAGCTCTTGCGCGTCGTTGCCGCAAATGCGGTGCTCGCAAGGGGCAAATCGAGCAGGGTGGTCGCCAGCAGAGACAGCATTGCGCCTGAAACGATCCGCATCAGGTTACCGCCTTCTCTCATGCACGGTCTCCATCGCTTGTAGTGACGCCGTAAGGCGTTCCTCTTCAGACTCGTATGAGCGGGCTACACGCCGGATCAGCGTCGGGCGTCGAGGCCTTTCCAACTGTGCTTCCAATGGTCCTTTCCGGGACTCTCGACGAATATCGCATCGGCCTCGCGCCAGGATTTCAGCGGCAGATTGTTCTCGTCGCGCAGGTAGCGAGCCGGCATGAAACCCTTATCGACGAGAGTCTGCAAGGAGTCGGGCAGCGTGTCGAACGCCAGCCGATAGGCATAGACGGCCCGGCCGATGCCCAGCCGGATGAAGTGCGCCTCGTTATGCGTGCGCTCCGTGCGTTTCGCCTCGGGTGGCAATTTCAGCAGCCGCAGAATCTCCACACCCAGCGGCCCAACCTGTCGCGCATCGTCGGCCGCGCGGAAAGCAATCGTGTGGCTGCCTTTTGCCAGCTCGTGGGTCCCCAGCACGAGGTCCATCTCATTGTCTTCCGGCGCGCGGAAATCGGCGGTGACGGCTTTCTTGCCGTCGATCTCCATGTCGTAGGTCCCGTTGCGGGGACCGCTGGCGGCGGTCAAGCGCACGGCGAAGCGGCCGTCCTGCGATAACTCAAACGGCAGTGTGAGCACGGCGCCGGGCTCTTCATTGGGCCACGCGAGCACGGGCCGGGCGCCGAAGAAGCCCTGCGTTTGTACCTCGACCTTAGCTTTGCCCGAGGTCTTGGCGTACCGATACGCTTTGACCAGATGATGCTGCTCCCAGGGGACGCGTCGGTCATGCCAGGGCGGCAGCGGCGTGAAGGTCGTTTTCGGCTCGCCGGTCTGATACCAGTACGCCACACTGCTGAAGAAGTCCGGCCGCTCCAAAAAGAAGCCGGCGGTGTCATCGTCAAGGTTGCCCCGGTGCTCGATGGCGACCTTGAGCGACTTGCTGAAGTACACGGGGTCGAGGAGATGCCAGCGGTAGCAGACGCCGCTGTCGCCGGCCGTGTCGCCTTGCCAGCGGGGCTGGCCAAACCAGGGCCCGGTCCGGACCCGGAATCCCCAGGCGTCATTGAAGTAATCTTCGGTGCCGGTCCCCTGGAGGCTTGGGACCTCCTCGCCGTCGATGTAAAAGAAGTCGTCGCCCTCGCCGAACCAGCCGTTCTGAGCGAGCGTCACGGACATGACCGTTCCCACGTAGTAGCCGCTGCCGGTCAGGTCGGCCAGCAGATAATCGCTGCCTGCGACGGCCGGATACTCCTGACGATAGCGGGCGTAGAAGTAGGGCGTCTCAGACGGCAGGCTGTCCAACTGCACCCAATCGACCTGCCAGTACAGGCCGGTCGAGCGGTCGGGATTCTCGTTGGTCACGACGATCCGGGCCCTCTCGCGGAACGGCATCCGCCAGTAGCAGGTGAGGGCCCCGGTGGGCGAGACCTGCACGGGGAAGCTCTCGACCGAGGCGGGCTTGCCCTGGCCGACGGCGAAGAAGTCGCCCAGCGGGACCTCGACGCCGGGATCCTTGCGGTCGTCATAATAGATGCGCAGCGCCAGGGAGTTCAGCTCGCCGACCCAGCCGGAGTGACTCGTGAGCCACATGTGGGTAATGACGCCCGGCCCCTGAAGGATGGGCATGTTGACCGACTCGCCGGGCATCAGCCAGTTCATATCGAGGTTCTCGCTGTGCCAGTCAGGCTGCTGATTGCTCGACACGCGGCGATTACGCCCCTTCGGGGAAAAGCCGAGCGGACCGAGCACGTCGGCGGGCGGGGCGGGTTGCAGGCTGTCATCCTTTTCATAATCGATCCACACGGCGTCGTTCACATACGCGCGGGCGTACTCGTAGGTCATGTAGCCGTCGCGGCCGTTGTTATTGGAGTTACGAAAGAGGAACACGCCTCCGCCGCCCTGGGACGGATCATCCCGATAGCCGACGAGCAGCACGCTATGTCCGTCGTAGACGCCTTCCGGCGGCGCCATTTCCAGCACATCATCCTTCCACCGCACCTGCTTGGGCCAGCGACAACCCGCGCAGACCGGCCACCGGCTGCGGAGCACGTCTTTGATCGCGAGGAACTGCTTATCCGCGAGCCCGGTATTCGGATTCCAGGGCTTGATCCAGTGCAGACGCAGGCCGATCTCGTGCAGCCGCCTCGCATGGTCCCTTGCATCCTCGCTGGGCGCCCGCTCGGGGTCGAACGTGTCCTGGTAGGGCATATCCGACTCGGGACACACGCCGTAAATCGTGAAGCCCTGCCAGAGGTCGGAGAAAAAGCTGCCGTCATGCGTATCATGTATCGCCTGATTCGAGGCCCAGTTGAGGAACTCGACGCTCAGCCGCGTGCCGCGGTCCTCCTTGCTTGCCACCGCGTATTCCAGGGCTCCGACTACGGCGAAGACCGAGCAAGTGTTGCGCTTGCCCTGGATGCGCGGCCCCAACCCCCATCTCTCGAAAGCCGGCCGAAGGTCGATGCTCGTCGTCGGGGCGCCCCCGGAAGATGGAGTTGCGAGAGCACTCTGCGAGACGAGCATGCCGATCGCCAGCACCAGATTGCCAAGTGCTCGATAAGACCTCAGACGGTAATGCGCTCTGAGCATGATGGGTTCCTCATTATCCCTGGTCTTGAAGAAGCGGTCAATGTCCTGAGACGATCAGGACGGACCTGATTATTCTGCCGCGTCGCATCCGTCGCCGCAAGTCATTCTTGCCCGCCGGGTGGCACGCGTTACGGTTGTCACGGCGGTGACTGTGCGTTAGAATCGCCGGCTGCCCTCGCTTGTGAAGGGCGAGGGCCGTGATGCCTCGCAACAAGTGGCGAGCATCAACTTGTTCAGAAGGGAGCAGAAATGAGAGGTTACCTGCCGTTCAATCTGGATTATTTCCTTGCGGTTGGATTGCTGGGGTTGTGTGTGACTGCCGCCGGGCTGTTCGCTGAGGAGCAGTGGACCCCCGGAATTGAGGAACTGTATCGCCTCGATCGCTTGCCGGCGCTGCGGGAGTCCGTGAAGGTCGCCTCCGTATCCAGCTACGACCGCACGGGCGGCAACAATGATGGCTTCGGGGGACAATACTCCTACGTGCGGAAGGAAAGGGATGGGCTCGTGCTTGCCGACCTGGAGGGCCCGGGCGTCATTTACCGGATCGGGACGCCCACGCCGACCGACGACGTGCTGGAGTTCTACTTCGATGGGCAGACCAGTCCCGGCATCCAAGTCAAGTTCCGTGAGCTCTTCCTGGGCCGCCATCCCGCGTTCCCCCGGCCGCTGGTCGGATACGGCGCCGGAGGATTCTACAGCTATGTCCCGCTGCCCTATGAGAAATCCTGCAAGGTGCTTCTCAGGGCCGGTCGGATGCAGTTTTACCAGATCAACTACGCGACCTATCCGGACGGCACGGCAATCCAGAGCTTTCCCTCAATGCCACAAGAGGCGTACCGGCGGCACGTCGAGAAGGCCACATCGCTGCTCGCCTCCAGCGGCACGGACATCAGCTCTTACACTTCGCCTCCCGGCGCACAAGTCGAGAATCTGCGGTCCACGGCGACTCTGAAGCCGAAGGAGGCCGTACGGGTCTTCGAGGTCAATCGTCCAGGCCGGATCGTGGGAATTCGCATGGGGCCGGCCGCCGCCTTCGCAGGCAAGGAACGTGACGTTGTCCTGCGGGCTTACTGGGACGCCGATTCCGAGCCTGCGATCCTGAGCCCGGCCGGAGATTTCTTCGGCTACGCGTGGGGTGAGCCCGCGACAAAGTCCCTGCTGGTGGGGACGAGCGATGGCGTCGATTATTGCTACTTCCCCATGCCGTTCCGCGACTCCGCGCGAATCGAGCTGCTCTGCGACCGGCAGCAGGGCCAGCCGGTGGCCGTCGATGCCGAAGTCCTGTTCGTGCCCATTGGCCTGCAAAAGAACGAAGGCAGGTTCTACGCACTATGGCGGCGGGAGAATCCCACGACCAAAGGCAAGCCCTTCACGTTCATCGAGACGAGCGGACGCGGGCATCTCGTCGGGTTCATACAGCAATCGCAGGGGTTCGAGTCGGGAAACACGTACTTCTTCGAGGGGGACGACCAGACCACCATCGATGGGGAGCTGACGATTCACGGCACGGGCTCGGAGGATTTCTACAATGGCGGATGGTACGACGTGGCGGGCCGGTGGGAGGCGAGGAGGTCGTTCCCGCTGAGCGGATGTCTCGACTATAAGAAGCACCTGGGCAGAACCGGAGGCTATCGGCTTCTGCTGGGCGACGCCTACGCCTATCATAAGAGCATACTTCAGGCCATCGAGCACGCCCCCACAGGGAACGACCTTTTGAACGATTACTGCGGCGTGACGTTCCTGTATTCGCAGGACCGGCCGACGTGCGTATTCTCACTGCCCGAGCCGGCCCAGCGAAAAGTCGTCGATCTGAAACGGATCGTCTTCGCAACGTGGTGGAACGTCCCGATCCACGCGTTTTCCTACCGCGATGCAACGCTGACCCGGGGCAGAGAAAAGCTCGACGGTCAGGACGTGCAGTTCCTTTCGTTGCGCGGGCAAGGCGACGACACGTTCGGACGGCATTTCATCGCGTTCACGTGCGAGCTTCCGGCCGCAGGCATCTACAGGGTCAGCCTGGACGCCGTCAAGGGGCCGGCGCAGGGACAGGTGCAGTTGTTCAGGGATGAGGCGCCCGTGGGGCCGGCGGCGGACCTCTACGCGGAAACCAGGCAGCGCGCGGCTAGTGAGGATATGGGCACACTCGAGCTGGCGGAGGGTCCGAACAACCTGCTATTCAAGATCGTGGGCAAGAACGAGAAGTCACAAGGGCAGGGACTGGACCTCGTCAATATCATTTGCGAGAGGGTTCAGTAGAGGCCCGGCCTTGAACGCCAGGAAGGCCCTGGTTGGAGAATTCCCATGACAAACGGATCGTGTTTTTCGCGTCGCGACTTCCTGAAGCAATCCGGCTCAACCGGCGTCGCATTGGCGGCGGCAGGGGTGGGCCCGCTCGGCGATTGGCTGCGAGCGGAACAGTCGCCTTCGGATGGGGCGGCCCTGGTCCGGAAGATTGCCGATGCGGAAATCCGGGCCGGAGTGGAGGCGGCGATTGCCAAGAACCTCATTCCCGCCGCAACCGAGCAGGCGTACCCGGGCTACTTCAACATCACCGCTGACGGCGGCGCCTACGGCGGCGAGGCGACCTGGCCGGGACTCGACTCGTGGCAGATGGCCGGAGCGTACCTGCTCCTGAGTCGGACGCGTCTGGTCCTCGACTACTTCGAGTTCGTGCGGGCCTCGCAGCGAAAAGACGGCAATATCCCGTTCGCCGTCTTCACCGGCGACACGCGCCCCGGGGGCTACCTGTGCGGCCTGAAGTACCCGGACGATGTGTTCACGTATGAGCCGCCCAAACGTGAAGGTCTGCCGGCCTCCAGCCAGCAGACGCGCAAGTGGATCGGCCTGTTCGAGCACTGGCAACCCAAGGCGAATCCGCTCAGCGTGCTGGGCCCCATCTGCTATGTCCTCACGGCGGCGGAGATCTTCGACGCGACCGGTTCCCTGCCGTGGCTCCGGGAGCGGCTCAGCTCGGTGGAGGCGGCGGCGAAATATGTCCTGGGCCGTAAGGCCGAGAACGGCTTGATCGGCGGCTCGGGGTTTTACACGGAGGTGCCGCCGCGGTACGCCTGGGACGGCGTGACGCAATGTTATGCGATCCACGCCTTACGGGAGCTGGCACGGCTGTTCGCTGCGGCCGGCGACGGCGCGAGCCAGGCCGCGTGGCGCGCCCAAGCTGACGCGCTGGCGAAGACCTTTATCACAGTCTTCTGGCGCGAGGATCATTTCGGCGAGTACGTTCACGCGGAGCGCGGGCTGGTCGATTCGCACGGCCTGTCTGATGTGAATTGGGCGGCGGTCGCGTTCGGCGTCGGCGGCGACCGGAACCTCGAGCTGCTCTGGTCACGACTTCTGAAAGAGCCGGCCTTCTGGTGGGGCGGCATGCCCACGCTGACGGTGACGAAGCCCTTCGCTTACGAGAAGTGGGAGTACAACGAGCCGGTCCCGCTGCCGGTGGTGCCGCTCAACGACGTGGCCGCGATGGGACGGGCCTGGTACCTGGAGGCGACCGCCTGCCGGCGCGCGCACGCCAGCGACCGCCTGATCGAATCGGTGCGCCGGGTCTGCCGGGCCGCGAAACCGGACGGTTATTGGCGGGAACGGTATCATCCGCAGCCCGCCGGCACTGTGACGCCCGCCGGCGCACAGAAATATTGCGAGTACGCCGCGGTCCTGGTGCGGGTCGTCTTCGGCAACCCGCAGGTCTTCTGCCAGTGACGTGGGTCGCTGTGGCGGTGGACGCGGTTTTGAGATTTGGAGACACTTCCGTGTTGAGAGTGCGATGTGCTCTACTCGTGGTGATAGTCGCGACAGGAATCGCCGTGAGATGCCCCGGTGCAGCGGCGCTGGAAACAGAGTTGAATCGCTTGGTCAGAACGTACTCGACCCAGCAGATCGTCGGGCTGGATGTCAATGAGACGTTCACGTTCAGGCTCAACAGCGGCGCGGAGCGGGTGATCCGGCTGATTTCCGTGCAGGAGCATCGGGACAGCGTGATCGGTCTGGTGCGAGGCGCCGACGTTCGCCTCGAGATCGACGGTCGGCCGGTGAGCCTGACCTGTGCGCCGTACGTGATGCCGACGGAGACCGCCGGCGTGCGCGTGCAGGCCGACACAACCTCAGCTTGGGGCAATACGCGCAAGCGCGTGCAGTTCTCTCTCTGGGACGCCACCGATCCCATCGTCGACATGAAGCGATTCGGCCTGCCGCTTCGCAACTTTAGGCTCTTCTCCCAGGGCACGCAGGCGTACGGCGAGCCGGTGCACCTCGGCGCGGGCGACGGCGATCCGCAGGGCCAGCGATTCTACCACGATTACGGATTCGACAACGCCGGCTTCGAGGCTCGGGAGGAGGTCGTCAGCGCCGCCGAGGGTACCGTCGTCAGGTTCTGGCCCAGCCGGGATGATCTGTGCTCGATCCTGATTCAGGATAGCGGCGGGCTGGTGTGGGAATATGGACATCTCAGCTCGGCTTCGCCGGACATGGCGCTGAATGCCCACGTCACGCTGGGCCAGAAGATCGGCATGCTCGGCAGGACCGGGCCCTCTGGCAACTTCTCACACGTGCACTTGGGCACGTATCTGTCGTTGTCGGATATTGATGGCGACAAGCCGAATCGTTTGCTCAACCTCTATCCCTGGCTGGTGACCGCATACCAGGCTCAGCACCCGAAGGGGCTCCTCGCTGTCGCTCGGCCGCATCACACAGCCTTGACCGGCCAGACAGTTCTCCTCGACGGCGGCAACTCGCTGGCATGGGGCGGCGGCAGGATCGTCGAGTGGCGATGGGTCCTGCCCGATGGCCAGACTGTCTCAGAGGCCAAAGTCGAGGAGATGTTTGACCGGCCTGGTGCTTATGTCGCCACGTTGTGGGTGAAGGACGACCGGGGCGCCGAGGACGTGGATTTCTGCCAGGTCAAGGTGTTTTCCAGAACGAATCCGGAGAAGGCGATGCCGCACATCTTCATGACATGCACGCCGACGCAGGGCATCCGGCCGGACCAGCCGGTGACGTTCCGCTTCTGGTTCCAGGGCGCCGGCGGTGGCCCGATCAAGGTCGATTTCGGAGATGCCGCCATCGTGCAGGACTACCAGTCGTATGCCGAGATTCAGCACAGTTTCAAGACGGCCGGCATCCACATTGTCACGACCCAGTGCGAGGCTGAGGGTAAGCCCATCGCGCAGAAACTGAAGGTCGTGGTGACGCCGCGCGGGGACTGAGAGGCCAAGGGGGAACATGAATGTGAGAAATCAGGTTCTCGCGTACTTCGCGGGGCTTCTGAGCGTTCTGGCGGCTGCGGGCCAAGCGCAGGAGGTGAGGATCACGGTGGCCCCCGGCCAGGTGCGGCAGCGTGTGTCCCATTATCTGACGGGGGCGTGTATCGAGGACGTCAACCACGAGATTTACGGCGGCATCTATAGCCAGATGATTTTCGGCGAGAGCTTCCAGGAGCCGGCGAGATCGGCGCCGGTCGAAGGTTTCAGGGCCTATGGCGGCACTTGGAGCATCAGAGACGGCACGCTGTCGGCCGGTGGCGGCGACGGGCCAAAGCTGGTCAGCGAGCACCTGGCGTTCGCCGATGGCGAGGTGGGCATCGAGGTCCTGCTGCCGGACCGCCGCAGCGGGAACGCCGGACTGATTGTGAAGGTGAGCCGCCCGGGTTTGGGTGCGGACAATTTCGATGGCTACGAGGTCTCGCTCGATGCCGCGGCGAACATCCTTCGGCTGGGGTGCCATCGACACGACTGGGAGCTGATTAACGACACGCCGTGCGCAGTGCCGGTCAATCGGTGGATCTCGCTCGTGGTCAAGACGAAGGGTCAAACCCTGGAAGTGCTGGTCGATGGAAAGAGCGTGATTCAATACGACGCGGGCGAGCGCGCGCTCGGTAGTGGGACTGTGGGCCTGCGACAGTGGCAGCGCGAGGCGCGTTACCGCAATCTGCGGGTCACGGCGGCTGGCACGACGAACGTGCTTCCCTTCAAGCCCGGTTCGGATGAGGGGTTGGCGGTCAGCGGGATGTGGCAGGTCGTGCGCCGCGGCGGGGCTTTGGGCCGGTGCGAGTTGACAAGCGAGCCGCCGTTTGTCGGCGCTCAAAGTCAGCAGATCACCTTTATCGACGGGCAAGGCGAGATCGGCATTGAGAATCGGGGTCTCAACCGCTGGGGTATGTACTTCGTGGCCGGCAGGCCGTATGAGGGCTGCATCTGGGCGCGAGCCGTGAAGCCGGCGGACTTGTTCGTGGCAATGGAGAGCGGCGACGGCGCCAAGGCGTACGCTCGGGCACGGCTATCGGTGACAAGCAGCGATTGGCAGCGGCTGGACTTCACGCTGACGCCCAATGACACGGACGAGGCCGGACGCTTTGCTGTAACGCTGAAGCAGCCCGGCTCGGTCGTGCTGGGCTATGCGTTCCTCCAGCCGGGCGACTGGGGCCGGTTCAAGGGATTGCCGGTGCGCAAGGATGTGGCCGAGGCGCTCATCGACGAAGGGACCACCGTGCTGCGGTATGGCGGCTCGATGATCAACGATCCGGAGTACCGGTGGAAGAACATGATCGGTCCTCGTGATCGGCGGCCGCCTTATCATGGCACGTGGTATTCGTATTCCTCGAACGGCTGGGGCATTCTTGACTTCATCAATTTCTGCCGGGCCGCCGGCTTCCTGGCGATTCCCGCCTTCAATATGGGCGAGTCGCCCCAGGACATGGCAGATTTTATCGAGTACGTCAATGGTCCTGCCGAGAGCGAGTGGGGCCGCCGGCGTGCGGCCGACGGATATCCGGAGCCTTACCGCCTCAAGTATCTGGAGCTTGGCAACGAGGAACGCGTCGACGAGGACTACTGGCGGAAGTTCAAGCCTCTGGCGGAGGCGATCTGGGCCAAAGACCCCAAGATCGTCATCATCGTCGGCGATTTCATCTATGGTAAGCCCATTGAGGATCCATTCAACCTCACCGGGGCCGCATCGGGGATCACGAGCCTGACGGCACAACAGAAGATTCTGGACTTGGCCCGCCAACACGGCCGCGAGGTCTGGTTCGAGGTGCACATCGGCACTGACGGACCCGGCGTGTCGCAAGAACTATTGGCCTTGCCGACGTATGTTGACGCCCTGGACAAGATCAGCGGCGGCGCGAGACACAAAGTAGCGGTCTTTGAGTTCAATGCGGGAAACCACCAGCACCGGCGCGCCTTGGCCAACGCTCTGGCCATCCACGCCATCGAGCGGATCAGCGAGGGGCTGCCGGTGGCCTGCTCGGCCAACTGCCTTCAGTGCGACGGTCAGAATGACAACGACTGGGACCAGGGGCTGCTGTTCCTGAATCCCTCCCGGGTCTGGCTCCAACCGCCCGGATATGTGACGCGGATGATCTCACGGAACTACCTGCCGCTGCTCGTGAAGACCGAAGTCCAGGGCGCAGGTGGCAAGCTCGATGTGAGCGCCAAGTGCAGCGAGGATGCCAAGACGCTTGTGTTGCAGGTAGTGAATCTGAGCGATGCGTCCGTGCCTGCCCGGATTCAGCTTGAAGGTCTTGCGCCCTCGATACCTACTGCGACGATTGAAGAGTTGAGCGGCCCATTGGATGCCGTGAACACGGCCGAAAACCCCAGCCGCATTGTGCCCAGGCAGACCGAATGGCAGCACGAACTCGCCTCTGGCAGCACTCGCTACAGCTTCTCGCCGCACTCGTTTACGATCATGCGGTTTCAGTGAAAACGCAAGACGGGCTCTGCCCACTGGCCCCACGGCACAGGACTCCGCACCGACCGATTGCAGCCGGCGTATTATGCTCTGCATTGTGCCAGCGGTCTTGTTCCTACGCTCCACAATCGGCCCTCAGATGTTATGATAGGCAGATGCGTGAAATCATCAGAAATCATATTCTCCACCTGCTGCAAAAGGACGGCACGCCGCGCAAGCTTATCCACTTGGAGCAGGAGCTTGGCATTCGCGGCGAGCTGCGGGAGGAGTTCCGCGAAGCGATGGAATCGCTCTGTGCGGAAGGCAGCGTGATTGTAGGTCCGGGGAATCTGGTCCGGTTGCCGTCGCTGTCCGGTGAGATCACGGGCATCTTCCGGGCCAATGCCCGCGGGTACGGCTTTATCACGCCCGAGCAATCGACGGCCGACGGCGATCTGTTCATCCCCGCCAAATCGACCGGCAGCGCCATGACCGGCGACCGCGTCGTCGCAAAGGTCATCTCCAAAGACTCCGGCAAGGAGCAGGGCCGCTTCACCGGCAGGATCGTCCGAATCCTCGATCGCGCCCACACGGGCGTCGTCGGGACGCTGCGTCAGGAACAGAATCGCTGGCTCGTTCAGCCGGACGGCGGCGACTTCTCCCGTCCCATCGAAATCGAACAGGTCAACGCCCGCGCTGTCCGCCACGGGGACAAGGTCGCGGTGGAAATCCGCTCGTATCCGACCCATTCGGCTGCGGCCAAAGGAGTGATTACAGAAGTCCTGGGCCATCCGGGCCGGTTCGACACGGAGATCGCCGCCATCATCCGGCGTCATCAGTTGTACGACGCTTTCGAGCCGGCCAGCCTCGTGGAGGCCAGCAATGCGAAGACGGCCTACAATCCGCAGGACACTCACGGCCGCCAGGATGTCACCGGCTTGCTGGTCATTACCATCGATCCGCCGGACGCCAAGGACTTTGACGATGCCGTCAGTCTCACTCGCGACGAGCGGGGCCGGTGGGTCCTCGGCGTCCACATCGCGGACGTGAGCCATTTCGTGGCGGAAGGCTCGTCCCTCGACCGCAGTGCCCGCAGACGGGGCAACAGCGTCTATCTGCCCGGCAGGACCCTTGCGATGCTTCCGGAGATGCTGAGCAACGGGATCTGCTCCCTTCAGCCGGGCCAGCCGCGATATACCAAGAGCGTCTGTCTCACCTACAACAAGGACGGGCTGGTCCAATCGACACGCTTTGCCAATACGATCATCAAATCCGCTGCGAGGCTGACATATCAACAGGCCGCACAGGTGCTGAAGGGGGACACGTCCGGCCTTCCGGAGAACGTTGTTGCCTTGCTGCATGATATGGAGGCCCTGGCCCGCTGCATCGAAAGCCGCAGACGCCAGGCCGGCATGCTGCAACTGAAGATGCCTGTGAGTGAAATCGTGACGGACCAGTCCGGGCAGGTGATCGGCGTCCAACCCGAGGACACCAGCTATCCTCATACGATCATCGAGATGTTCATGGTGGAGGCGAATGTGGCAGTGGCATCTTTGCTGGATCGCTACTGCATCCCTTTCATGCGACGGATTCATCCTGAGCCGGATCAGAATGCGATGCGACAACTCTCACAGACCCTGCGGCTCCTGGGAGTCACCCTGTCGCGTCAGCCGCATCGGTCAGACTTGCAGGCCCTGCTCGATCACGTCAGCACGACCAAGATGGCGCTGCCCGTGAACATTCTCGTCCTGCGCAGCATAGAGAGGGCGGCGTACGCGCCGGCGAACGTCGGCCACTACGCTCTGGCGGCCTCCAAGTATTGTCACTTCACCAGTCCGATTCGTCGTTATGCGGACCTTATGGTGCATCGCGCGCTGCAGGGCTACCTGACCGGCAACGTGGATCGCGTCCGCCGCCAATACTCATTTTCGGACCTTGCGGAGATTGGCGAGCATCTTTCCGAAACTGAGCAGGCGGCGGAAAACGCCGAGCAGGAGCTCAAGGCGATCCTCATCCTTCACCTGTTGCGAAACAGTGTGGGGCAAGAATTCGACGGCGTGGTGGTCAGCCTGAACGCATACGGGGCTTCAGTCCACCTGCCGCAGTATGGTGTCGAGGGATTGATCCCCCGCGAGGCTCTGGGGCCGGATTATTGGCAGTTCGATGAACAAAGCCAGTGCCTGGTGGGTCGCCATACGAAGGCCATTCTGCGATTGGCTCAGGCAATCCGCGTACGCATCATGGACGTGCATCCCGCTGCCGGACAGCTCGATTTGGCACCTGCCAAAGAGTTGATTGTGAGGATGCCCCGGGAGGTTCAGCAGCGAGCAGGGCGCAAGAACGGCTCGAAACACCACAGAAGTCACAAGGACCGGTGAAATCTGCCGCGGACACATGGCTCGCCAAGAGCGGCTTCAAGCTCCGCGAGCAAGTGTTGTGGGGCCTGAAGGCTTGCTTTGGGCCGTACAATGGGTAAATTGGGTAGACTTTTCTGACCTCCCCCTAGGACTTGTAAAAATTTTTCACATTTTTCTATATATGGTGTTGACTTGGTAGTCAGTGGTGACTATATAGTCACCTATGAGCGAAACGGTCACAAAATCAGAGCCGCCCAACCGAACGCAGCGGCGGGCGTCGAAGACGCGAAATTTGCTTCTGCGGGCGGCGTTGTCTACGTTTGCCGAGGTGGGAACCGACTTGGCGACGATCGAGATGGTTACGCAGCGGGCCGATCTCGGTAAAGGAACGTTCTACCGTCATTTTGCCGATAAGAGCGAAATCATTGAGGCGCTGACCGAGCAGTGCGTGGAGAATCTGGTGCAGGCGATCTCGCGGGCCGCCGGTCAGCCACGGTCGTTGCAGGAGGCCTTGGACGGGTTGGTCAGCGGCCACGTGGAGTTCTTCCTGGGTCACCAGGAGGAGTACATCCTGTTGTTTCAGGGCCGCATGTTGTTGAAACTGGATCGCGGCTTGGCATGCGATATCGAGCGGCCTTATGAAGATTACCTTTATTGTATCGAGGAGTTGCTTCGGCCGTTCCTGGCCAAGCCAGTGGACGAAGTGAAGATCAGGCGTCTGGCCTGCGCGATCGCGGGCTTCGCCTCAGGGTTTTTGTCGTTTGCGATGATTACCATGGAGCCCCAGACCGTCCGGGAGAGCATTGAGCCTATACGGAGTGCGTTTCTGGGTGGCGTAGTCGGCTTCATGGAACGGCGTTAGTTCGAACGTTCTATAGTCACAGGATGAAGCAAGAAAGGAAAGGAAATCATGTCTATGTGCTCTGCTAGTGGAGGCGATGACTCCTCCTGTCATGGAGAAGCCTCCCTGTGTGCAGCCGAAGACGACCCTCCGCCTTTAGCCGCTGCACCGGCCCAGATTGAGACCATGACGTGCCGGCCCAAAGGATGGGATGACTGGCGCTGGCAAATGGCCAATCGCATTCGAACCCCCCAGCAACTGTTGGCCACATTCCCCCGCTTGGCTGGAGGTCCCGATATCTCCTCGGTAGTCGGGAAGTACCCCATGGCGATCACGCCTTATTACGCGTCGCTGATTCGCCGCGCCGACAGTTCCGACCCCGTATTCCAGATGTGCGTGCCACGGGTCCAGGAATTGGCCGATCCGCCATTCCTGATGTCCGACCCTCTGGAGGAGTGCAGGGACATGCCGGTCCCCGGGATGGTTCACCGTTACCCGGACCGCGCGCTCGTTATCGCGACGACGATGTGTTCCACATATTGCCGTCATTGCACGCGCAAGCGGATCGCCGGAACCCGGGAGACCAGCATCACCAAGCGGCGCCTGGAGCAGATCGCCAGCTATCTGACGGAGCATCCGCAGATCAGCGACGTGATCGTCTCGGGGGGCGACCCGCTGACGATGGGTACCGAACATATCGAGATGGTATTGTCCCGGCTGCGTCAAGTGCCGTCCGTGCAGATCATTCGCATCGGCACCCGCGTCCCGGTGGTACTGCCCCAGCGCATCACGGAGGAATTGTGCCAGATGCTGCGCAAGTACCACCCGCTGTGGATCAATACGCATTTCAATCATCCGCAGGAGCTGACGCCGGAATCGGCGGAGGCGTGCGCCCGGCTCAGTGACGCCGGCATCCCTCTGGGCAACCAGTCGGTTCTGCTTCGAGGGGTCAACGACCGCCCGCAGATCATCGAGCAGCTCTGCCGCGGTCTGATACGGATGCGGGTCAGACCGTACTACATGTATCAGTGTGACCTCGTGCGCGGCGTGGAGCACTTCCGCACGCCGCTGGTACGCGGGATGGAGATCATGGAGTATCTTCGCGGCCGGCTGAGCGGCCTGGCGATTCCCACCTTCGTGGTGGACGCCCCGCACGGCGGCGGCAAGATCCCGGTCCTGCCGACCTACGTGGTCACACAGAGTCCGACTCACACGGTGCTGAGGAATTACGAGGGCATGCTGATTGCTTACCCCGAGCCGTACCAACGCCATGACGGTCAGTGCCCCACCCCGCAGGAGGAGTCCGCGCCGGGGGTCTGGGAGCTGACGGCGGGGCAGTACACTCGCATCCAGCCCGAAAAGACTCTGCGCCATGCAAGACGCCGGCCATGCTGCACATCGGATGAGTCGGTTGGGGATTTCTAAGCAGATGAGCAAGACATCACGAACGACCACGTCCGACCCGCGGAAACGAGGCGAGCCGGTAACTATCGGACTGGTCTACGATCTCAGAGACGATTACCTCGCGGAAGGGTTCAGCGAGGAGCAGGTCGCGGAGTTCGACTCGGCGGCCACGATCACGATCCTGGAACAGACCCTGCGGTCTCTCGGATACACGACCGAGCGCATCGGCAATGGTCTGGCGTTGGCCAGGCAGCTTGCCTGCGGCAAACGGTGGGATCTGGTGTTCAACATTGCGGAGGGCCTGCACGGGCGCAGCCGCGAGGCGCAGGTGCCGGCCCTCTTGGAAATGTACGGGATCGCCTGTACCTTCTCCGATGCACTGGTCTGCGCGCTGACGCTGGACAAGGCCATGACCAAGCGGGTCGTCCAGTCGGCGGGTCTGTACACACCCCGGTTCTCCGTGGTGACCTCGCCGGAAGATGTGCGGTCCGTGGAGCTGGAGTTGCCGTTGTTTGCCAAGCCGCTGGCGGAGGGCACGGGCAAGGGAGTCGATAAGGATTCCCGCATCGAATCCGCCGAGGCCCTGAAGAATGTCTGCGGTCGGTTGCTGGAGCGATTCTCGCAGCCGGTCCTCGTGGAGGAGTATCTTCCCGGCCGTGAGTTCACGACGGGCATTCTGGGGACCGGCCGCGACGCCGCAGTGCTGGGCACCATAGAGATTGTCATTTGCGAGAACGCTCCGGCCAGCGATTATTCTTACGAGGTCAAGGAGCTCTGTGAGCACTGCGTGAACTATATTCCGATGCCGCACGGCTGCCTGCGAGACGAGGTCGAGGACCTGGCCTTACAGGCGTACCGGGTGCTTGAATGTCGTGACACCGGACGTGTGGATATCCGCCTGGACGCGCGGGGCCGACCCGCCTTTATCGAGATGAATCCTCTGCCGGGGCTGCACCCGACGCACTCGGACCTTCCGATGATCGCCACACAGGAAGGGGTGGCCTACGAAGAGCTTATCGGTCGCATCGTTCGCAGCGCCCTTACCCGTCGGGAGTCCGTGCCATGCCAAGTCGGAAAATCAGCGTCCTGATCCTGTACAACAGTCCGCAGCCTGCGGGCCGGCATGGCTTTGCAGAGAGTGAGGCGGGCGTCTTGGGGGAAGTGGAGGCGGTTCACCGGGCGCTGGACCAGTTGCACATCCCGCACCGGGCAATCGGTGTGCGCCGGTTTGAGGAGTTGCCGGCTGTTCTGTCGGCGTCGGATGAGCCGGTTGTGTTCAACCTCGTCGAAGGCTTCTGGGCGAACTCAGAGCGGGCGAACTTCGTCCCGACCATCGTCCACAGCTTCGGCAAGGCCTGTACGGGCAACGACACGCAGGGCCTGCTTCTATCGCTCGACAAGTGGCAGAGCAAGACTTTGCTTCGCGCTGCCGGACTTCCCACGCCCCAGGGCCTGATTGTTCAGCCGGGACAGTCCATCCCCGTGCGGGACCTGTTCGACGGGCCGTACATCGTCAAACCCGCCCAAGCGGACGCCAGCGAGGGAATAGACAACACCAGTATCATCCACAATAGGGGCAAGGCGCTTCGCGAGGCCGTTGTGCGGATTCACGACCGGCAGGCCCAGCCGGCCTTGATCGAGCAGTATATCGACGGACGCGAGCTGAACATCTCCATGATTCATCGCAAGGGTAAGCCGCAGGTGCTGCCCCTGGCGGAGATCGATTTCAGCGCGTTCGAGGCAGACCGCCCTCGCATCGTGGGATATGAGGCCAAGTGGCTGGAGGACAGCTTTGAGTTCCGTAACACGCCCCGCATCATTCCCGCACCGCTGCCGAAACGGCTGACCGAGCGCATCCAAGACATTGCCGCCGCTTCCTGCCGCACGCTCTCCTGCCTCGACTACTGCCGCGTGGACTTTCGCCTGGACAAGGCCAATCGGCCGTACGTGCTCGAAGTCAACGCCAATCCGGACATCACACCGGGCGACGGTTTTGCCGCCGCGCTGGAGGCCGCGGGCATTTCGTACAAGGCCTTTGTGAAGCTGACGATCGACAACGCCCTCAAGCGTAGTTCACAGTTGTCGGTTCGCAGGTCGCAGTTGCCGCGCGGCCGTCGGCAACCGGCAACTGACAACCGACAACCGACAACTATCAAGATTTGCTGGTGTCAGCCTCAGGACCGGCAGCTCGTGTTATCGTTTCTGGCCGAGACCGGTTTCTTTCGGCCGGATGAGATCGATATCGCGCGAGAGCTTCTCGACGCAGCGCTCGCCGAGGGCCCCAAGGGACATTATCAATCGTTCGTTGCCCGCGTAGACAGTTCGCAGTCGTCAGTTCCCAGTCCCCGGTTGGGCGAAGAGAGCCGACAACTGCCAACTGACAACCGACAACTGTCAACTTTCTCCGAGATCGTGGGCTGGGTCTGTTTCGGGCCGACGCCGTGCACGCTCGGGACCTTCGACATCTACTGGATCGGCGTGGCGCCCGGCTGGCAGGGCAGGGGCGTCGGCCGGGCGTTGACGGACTTTGCCGAGCGGGCGATCTCCGAGCGGGGCGGGCGGCTGATAGTCGTCGAAACCTCAAGCCGTGACACCTATCTTCCGACGCGCCGCTTCTACGAAGCCCTGGGCTATCGTGAGGCGGCCCGCATCGCCGATTTCTACGGCCCGGGGGATCACAAGGTCGTCTTCCTCAAGGATACCAGGACTCAAGCGCAATAAGTGCTTGCGGCCCATCCCCAACAGCGTCATCATAAGACCCGAGTCAGGGTAAAGGGTCCCGGGTTCTATGCATTACGGGGAGATCATCATGGGACAGAATTCTCACGCGTCGAGCCCAGCGTCAGGCAAGTCCTCACGTCGGGACGTTTTGAAATGGGGCGGCGGGGCGGTGGCGGCGTCGGCACTGGCGGGGGCGGGCCTGCCGGCGGTGCATGCGGCGGGGGACGACACGGTCCGGCTGGCCCTGATCGGCTGCGGCGGACGAGGCTGCGGGGCGGCGGCCAACGCGTTCGATTCGCCGAATGGGCCCGTCAAGCTGGTGGCGATGGCGGACTTCTTCGAGAACCGGCTGGCGAGCGCCTATAAGGTCCTGAGCGAGCAATACGGCGCGAGGGTGGATGTCCCGCCGGACCGGCGATTCGTCGGCTTTGACGCCTGGCGCAAGGCGATCGACTGCCTGCATTCGGGCGATGTCGCGATGCTGACCGGCTACGCGGGCTTTCGGCCCAGGCAACTGGAGTACGCGGTCGAGAAGGGCGTCAACGTGTTCATGGAGAAGTCGTTTGCGACCGATCCGCCGGCTGTGCGGCGCGTGATCAAGGCGGGAGAGGCAGCCGAGAAGAAAGATCTCAAAATCGCCGCCGGCCTGCAATGCCGCCACTCGCGAAATCGCCAGGAGCTGATCAAACGCATGCGCGACGGGCAGCTTGGCGAGATCCAGCTCATTCGTGCCTACCGGATGGAGCCCTGCGCGTGGCTGGGCCCGCGGCCGGCGGGCGAGAAGGACCTGTACTGGCAGATTCGCCACTTCACGGATTTCCTCTGGGTTTCAGGCGGGCTGTTCGCCGAAATGGACATTCACCAGATCGACGAGATCTGCTGGATCAAGGACGCCTTGCCGGTGTCCGCGCACGGCGTCAGCGGGCGGGCGGCCAACAGCACCGACTGCGGCCAGAACCTCGACTCGTTCACCATCGAGTGGACGTTTCCCGACGGCACGAAGGCGTTCGACATCGTCCGCTGGCTCCCGAACTGCCACACGGAATTTGCCACGTACATTCACGGCACGAAATGTGCGGCACAGTTCTCCGGGAGGAATCATGAAGGCACGGTCCACACGTACAAGGACCAGCGTTGCGCGAACGAAAATATTGCCTGGCGTGCACCGAAGGAACCGATCGCGCCGTGGCAGGCGGAGTGGGACGTGTTGCTCGACGCGATCCGAAACGACCGGCCGCACAATGAGGCCAAGCGTGCCGCTCTATCGAATCTCGCCGACATCATGGGCCGGGCGGCGGCCCACAGCGGCAGGATCGTCACCTGGGACGAAGCGATGGCCTCCAACTTCCAGTTCTGCCCGGACATCGACCGCCTCACCGACGAGAGCGCTCCGCCGATCCAGGCAGACGCCCAAGGTCACTACCCCGTCCCGATTCCAGGCCAGTGGACGGAGATTTGACGCAGTCGCGCGGGACCCCGCAACCGTGCGGACGACGGCCGGCTATTCCTTCTGTTCGTGGAACTCGCCCGCGATCCGCGTGAACAGGAAGATCGCGAGGATGCCAACGAGCACGTGGCCGGCGAGGGTGTACCAGACATATTCGGGGTGGGCATTTGCCGCAAATCGCCCGTACAACGACGTGTAGAAGCCGCTGGTCACACCGCCGATCCCGGTGGCTAAGAAGTTCGAGCCCATGTACAATCCCGCCTTCTCCTTGGGCGCGAGCCACGTGATATATTCCTGGATTCGCGGCGAGGTGATCATCTCGCCGATGGCGAACAGGAAGATGCCCAGAAAGACCAGTGACGGAACAGAGATAGCCGTGTAGCCCAAGACCGTGAAGCCGATTGCTGCGATGAACAGTCCCAAGAGGAAGGCCGGGATGGGGCGAAATCGCTGAACGATCGAAGAGACGAAGATCTGGAAGATCATGATGACGTAGCCATCGTGCGAAATGGTCTCGCCCAAGATCCGGTGCACCCCGGTATCCTTGTCCACCTGGGAGAAGAAGTTCGCAATCGGAGTCCCGAGGACTGATCGGATCTCCATGTAGAGCTTGGCCGTGTCGAGGTTCTTGTCCACGTATAGAGCCAGCAGGTTGAAAAAGGCCCAGAATGGCATCCAGAAGAAGATGCCCAGCAGCACCAAGAACGCAAGAAACCGCAGGTCGGACAGGGCTGTGTAGATGTCCTTCAGCTTCTGCTTGAGCGTGATCCCCTCAATTTGTCGCGGCGGCTCCCTGTAGAACAGCAGTGTGATGATCAGCATCAGGGCGATACCCGCGGCGGCTGCCAGGAAGGCGTAATTCCAGGAGATGGCCCGCAGCTTCCCGGCGACGATCGGGCCGAACGTCGCCCCGACATTGACCATCGCGTAGAAGATGCCAAATCCAAGGGTCTTATTCGTGCCGTCAGTCACGGCACGCACCGTCCCGGAGATGAGCGGCTTGAAGATGCCCGCCGCCAGACCAATGCTCAGCATCGTCAGGGCGATGCCGGAGAACGACTTCGTCAGCAGCAGCAGTAGAATCGACGGCAGGTAGGCCAAGTATGAGACAATGAGCACCTTCTTGAAGCCGAACCGGTCTGCAAAGCTGCCCGAGATGACCGGGACGACGTAGGAGAACAGCAGGAAGATGCCTTGGGCGAAACCAAGCTGGGCCTTGGAATACCCGAGGTACTCCATGTAGATGCCGAAGCCCATGTAGATTCCGTAGTACGCGAATCGCTCCAGCACCTCGATACTGTTGGCCACCCAGAATACGGGTGGAAAGGGGGTCCTCTTATCCATAAGATCGGCCTTCAGAAGGGTCCGAAAAAAACCGGACGGCTACTGTTCCTTGTCCACTGCCACTGTACGTTTCCCCATGCGAAACACTGATAGTTCGGAGAATATAGCCCCATAGAGGTGAAGATGCAAGGCGGGCATGGAAAATGTGGCCCAAAATCGCTATAATGGACGTATATGAAGAGAGTGAACGCCAGATGGCGGAGTCTTGTGGGGTGTGCTGCGCACGCCGTTTCTATTCTGGTGGGCAGAGCCCACCCTGCGCATCTGTGCCGGATGCCGGCGGTCCCGAACGACGGAGGCAATCATGGCCAAAGCCAGTGTTGACCCTGGGGAGTTGCGGCGGTTTGCCCGAGACCTGACCCGTTTCAACGACGACCTGCAAGCCCTGATGAGTGGTCTGCAGGCCCGCCTCAAGGAGTTGGAGAAGAGCTGGACGGACCAGGAGCAGAAGCGGTTCGCGCAGGAGTTCGAGCAGACGGTGAAGGCCCTTCGCCGCTTCCTGGATGCCTCCACCCAGCACGCGTCGTTCCTCGTGAAGAAGGCCCGCCACATCGATGACTATTTACAGCAGCGGTAGGAGCCCGAGATGGGCGAGCAGGCCAGAGTCAGTTCCATTCCCATGCTCAAGCAGCTCCGGGCGTCCCTTGGCACGTTCGCCGAGATTGCCTCGGTCGCCATAGACGAAGCCGGCACCGACATTCAGCACACGCTCCGCTGGCTGCGCGAGGACCAGTACCGCCACTGGGAGGTGCAGGTCCGAACGCGAACCGAGCAGTTTGTCCAGGCGAAACTGGCTTTGAAGCGGCGGCAGATCTTTGACAGGGCTCTGTCGGGGACGACAAGCTCGTGCATCGACGAGAGGAAGGCCCTGAAGCTGGCCGAGGCGCGACTTCAGGAGGCTGAGCACAAGTTCAGCCGGGTCAAAGCCTGGAGCCTGCAGATCGACAAGGAACTGTCGGATTACCGCAGTGCTATTCAGAAGCTTGTCAACGCGGTCGAGGTAGAGATTCCAAATGCGCGGGCCAAGTTGGATAAAATGATTGATTCGCTCGAAGCGTATGTCGCGTTAGCGCCGCCGGAGATGCCCGTCAGCGCGGAGGCCAAGCCGGAGGTCGTCCCTGTGCAGCCGTACGACGAGCAGCCTGAGAAGAATGTCCAATCTCCCGCTGACCATGATCTTCAGGAACAGCCGGACGAGAAACGTCCTTGATCTCAGGAGTAAAGGCGTGAGTACCACCGAAAGTCGTGCAAAACTGGTGCAAGCCGCCAAGAAGCTGATGGCCGATTGGCAGCAGGTCAGAGAAACATGGCACGACGAGAATTGCCGGCAATTTGACAAGAGGTACATGGCAGGGCTGGAATCGAGCATTCGGGGGGCCGTTGTGGCCATGGAACGCATGGGCGCCACGCTCGATAGCGCCGAACAGGACTGTGGAAACGGGACGGAACAGAATCTATGAGCAGCGACCTGGAAGTCTATCTCCGCGGTCCTGAGCCGTTGAAAGACGGCGGTTATCCCGGCATCCAGCGCCAGGCACTGGAGGAGGTGCTCAAGCTCTCCTCTGCGGCGGTGCAGCCCCTGGAATCGCAAATCGAGGCCATCTACCAGGCCGCCACGACACAGGCGCAAGGGCAGTTCGCGATTGACAAGAGTCGCACGGAGACTGACCGACAGACCCAGAGCGAGACAATCCGCAGTGAGTATGACGCACGGCTCAAGGCGATTCAGGCCGATTATGAGAGAGACATCGGCGCCGCCAAGGTCGATGCCCAGCACAAGCGCAACCGCGTCAACCAGAAGGCGACAGAGCTGGAGGCTACGGCCAAGAGCGCGTACCAGGACCAGATCATGGTCGCGGAGTACGTCGCCGACGGGGCGGCCACAAAGGCCGGGCAGAAACGAGTCGAGGCAAAGGCGGCCGTGGAAAACGCCCGCGGTCGGCTCGATGCGCTCGACACCGAGGCCCACAGGCTGTTGCAGCTTTATCGGCAGTCTGTCCCTGCGTCCGCCGGGGACGTTGGACCCGATGCGCAGATTCGCGAGAATCCGGGCGAAGTCTACCGCTCGCAGCAGGCCCTGGCCGAGCGGCACCTGGAGACACTCGGCAAGCTGTTTACTGCACAACTCTTTACAGGCGCGCGTCCGCCGCTGTTAGCTGGAGGAGTCCTCGGGGTAGCCCTGATATTTCTCGCGCTCCTGTACCTCTTCGATGTTCCCGGCCTGCCCTCCATTGTGGTAACGGCCCCGGTCACCGTGGGGCTCGTCGCCGTTGTGACCGGCCTGGGCGGACGGGCGCTGTGGCAGCGAGCCAGGCATCAGGTTCATCGCGAATTCAGCGCATTTCAGCAGGCGATGATGGAGGCTCGTGCGGCCCTTGAGCAGCAGCACCAGTTGACCTTGCAGGAAATCGAACAAGAGCTTCGAGCGTCGCTCGAACAAAAGGAAGCGGAGCTGCGCAAGGCCAAGGGGGCTTTTGAAGCCGCGACGGGGCGTATCGACAAGCAGAGGAGCACGTCGCTGCAGGAGATCGAGGCACACAAGCAGGATGCTCTGGATCGTCTCAAGCAGCAGAGAGATGACGCGACGCGCGAGGCCCAGCGCGAGCATGAGCAGCGCCGACAGGCGCTGGAACGCCGATTCGAGGCGGAGCTTGCACAGATTCAGGCGAGATTTGACCGGGAGATAGCCGCGTGCGAAAACGAGCACCGGACATCCCGCCGGCAATTGGAGGAGCGCTGGGAGAAGGGACTCGCCTGCCTTCGGGCGATGCTCCAGGGCACGGCGAAGTTGGATGAGAAGGTGGTAACGGACTGGAACCACCTTCTGGTTGAATCGTGGACGCTCCCACAGGTGTCGCCGTCGGTCGTGCGATTCGGGACGTTCACGTTGGATTTGCGTCTTCTCGCCGATCCGGTCCTGTCTCGGGTCCGAGCGAGCCTGGACCCGGCACAACCTGTCGTTCTGCCTGCCTTGCTCGAATTCCCCAACCGCGGCTCCATGCTGCTTCAATCTCAGCGTGAAGGGCGGCAGCAGGCGATCGAGACGGTGCGCGCGGTGATGATGCGGCTGTTTACGGCATTCCCGCCGGGCCGGGTCCGCTTCACGATCCTCGATCCCGTGGGCCTGGGCGAGAGTTTCGCCGGCTTCATGCACGCCGGGGACTACCAGGAGGCCCTCGTCGGAGGCCGAATCTGGACCGAGATAAGCCAGATCCAGCAGCAACTGGAGGACCTCACCGAGCACATGGAGGATGTCATCCAGAAGTACCTGCGCAACGAGTTCGAGACGATCGAGCAGTACAACCAGCAGGCGGGCGAGCTGGCGGAGCCGTACCATTTCCTCGTCATCGCCGACTTTCCTACGAATTTCAATGAAGAGGCCGCCCGGCGGCTAAGCAGCATCGTACACAGCGGCCCGCGCTGCGGCGTCCACACCCTGATCGCGTACGATGTTCGCCAGGGGTCACCGGTCGGCATCGACATGGAGGACGTGCGGGCCAACAGCGTCCATCTCATGTATGAAAAAGGCAATTTCGTGTGGCAGGACCCGGTCTTGCGGCGATTCCCGCTTGCTCTGGACCAGCCTCCCGATGAGACGACGCTGACGCGAGTCATGCACATCGTCGGCAAGGCGGGCATGCAGGCGGCCCGCGTGGAGGTTCCATTTGAATCGGTCGCCCCGGCTGCGAACCAGTACTGGTCGCTCAGCAGCCAGAAGGAGCTTTGCGTTCCCCTGGGCCGCACGGGGGCCACGCGGCTGCAATATCTTTGTCTCGGTCGCGGTGTGGCTCAGCACATGCTCATTGCCGGTAAGACCGGGTCGGGCAAATCCACCCTGCTCCACGTCATGGTCACCAACCTCGCCCTCTGGTATGCGCCGGACCAGGTGGAACTGTACCTGATCGATTTCAAGCAGGGGGTGGAATTCAAGACCTACGTTACGCACCATCTGCCCCACGCCCGCGCGGTCGCCATCGAGAGCGACCGCGAGTTCGGGCTGAGCATCCTGCAGCGGCTGGATGCCGAGATGGCCTATCGGGGCGAGCTGTTCCGCAAGGCCGGGGTGCAGGATATCGGCGGCTACCGCCAGTCCACGGGCAAAGCCATGCCTCGCACGGTGCTCATCGTCGATGAATTCCAGGTCTTCTTCGCGGAAGATGACAAGCTCGCCCAGGATGCCGCCGTGCTTCTGGAGCAGCTCGTTCGCCAGGGCCGAGCGTTCGGCATCCACGTGGTTCTCGGCTCGCAGACGCTGGGCGGCGTGTTCGGCCTGGCGCGCAGTACAATCGGGCAGATGGCCGTGCGAATCGCGCTGCAATGCTCCGAGGCAGATTCCCAGCTTATCCTCGACGATGAGAACGTCGCGGCCCGGCTCCTGTCGCGGCCCGGTGAAGCGATCTACAACGATGTCGGTGGCAGGGTCGTCGGCAACAGCCCGTTTCAGACCGCGTGGCTGTCCGAATCCACGCGGGACTCGTACCTGAGCCGGATCACCGAGCGTGCTCGTGGCTGGCAGGAGCGACGTGAGCCCTTGATCGTCTTCGAGGGCAGCGTGCCTGCGGATATCCGAGAGAACCGCCGACTGGCCGAATGCCTGGAGCGCGGTGCACAGGGCCCGGAGGCTTCTGCCCCCCGAATCTGGCTTGGGGCGCCGGTAGTCATCAAGGACCCGACCTCGGTGATGCTCCGCCGCCAGAGCGGTGCGAATGTGATGATCGTGGGACAAAGGGACGAGGTGGCGATGAACCTGACAGCGGCGGCCATCGTCAGCTTGGCCGCACAGCTTCCTCCCCGCTCCGCCAGGATCGTGATTCTGGATGGCAGCCCGCCCGATTCGCCACAAGCTGGCGTCCTGCCGCACATTGCATCGGCGCTCCCGGACATCTGCCGCCTCGTTCCCTGGAGCGGCGTTGGAGAGGTGATCGCGGAGCTGGCCGCTGAGGCGCAAAGGCGGGTGCAGGCCGATCAGCACAACGAGCCCGCTGCCGTCTTGGTCATCTATGGATTGCAGCGATTCCGGGCGCTTCGCAAAAACGAGGAGGCCTTTGGATTGTCTCTGGACGCGACGGCGGAGGCCCGCCCGGATGTGCAGTTCGCAGATTTGTTGCGGGACGGTCCCGGCGTCGGGATTCACGTCCTCACTTGGGCCGACACGCTCAGCACGCTGGAGCGGACTTTAGACCGTCAGAGCGTGCGTGAGTTCGACCATCGCGTGCTGTTCCAGATGAGTGCGGCCGACTCCAGCAACCTGATCGATTCGCCTATCGCCAATCAACTGGGCCTGCACCGGGCCCTTCTCTACAGCGAGCAGCAGGGCGGCCTGGAGAAATTCCGCCCCTACGCCGCTCCCGCCGATGACTGGCTGGCCCACGTGCGCAGCAAGTTGATCGGGAAGTCCGGCGATATGGACCATGTGTAGGACCTGCGGGGATCTCGCGGGATTGGGGTGCGTTGTCTTAACGTCTGCCTCGGCACAGGCATCTCCTTTACGGGTATCGCGGCTCGCTCAGCGGCGTCCTGCTCTCCGGCAGTGAAACTCGATCGACGTAGAGCGGCACTCGCGTGCCCCTGGGCTCCAGGGCGAGCACGCTGCTGCCCCTCCAACGGACCAGGTAGCGGACACCGGCGGCGGTCTCGATGGTTTCGTATTCCTTCAGTCGGAAGGTCACGTCCGTTCTCTCCCCAGCCTTCACGTCAGGAATAACCACGTATTTCCCCTCCAGCACGGTGGCAGACTCGCGACTGCGTGTCTCGGAAGGACCAGACCGCTGCACGCGAGCCCCGTTCGGGTCCGTGCCGTCCGGGAGGCGCAGGGCCAATCTCGCTAATGGTTGATGTGCCACCACGGCGACGTGCCCCTCGTAAGGCAGCCAACTCCAGATCTGCGCCGCAATCGGTGTGCCGGACGTGACCTGCACCTCGGCCGGACCGTGCACTGTACGGTTGAACAGCAGGTGGATGCGCAGCTCTCTGCCGCCCGATACGTCGCGCCATTCGCTCTGCGCGTTCCAGGCCAGCGCCAGTCCCTGGACTCCGCCGCCGGCGCCGCAGCCTTCGATATCGTCGTTGCCGATGAGATCGTTGGCCGTGCCCCAGCATTGGAACGTCCCGCGGATCATGCGGTCGATGCCGGCGAACGCGGTCTTGTCGGTCCGAGGCGTCTGCGGTGCGACGGGCGCGAGGAAATCGAGGTTCACGAACTGGTTCTCGAGAAGCTGATTGCGGATGTGCCGGTCGATCTCGCCGAACGGATCGGCGGCGCCCGCGCGATAGAGGGCCAGTCCGAGCCGGATGCGTGACGCGATCGCGCAGGACTCGCAGATATGACCGCCCGAGACGTCGGCCACCCAGCCATAGCGCGTCGTGTTCGTGCGGCCGATCCAGTCGTACACCCGTTTGGCCCACGCGACCAGCTCTGGCCGATTCGTGAGCCGGCCGAATTCGGCGATCCCCGCGGTCATGTCCATCGTCGAGTGCAGATGGCCCCACCAGCCTTCGCCTCGCTCGACTTCGCCGTCAGGCTTGATGAAATCGCTGACCTGCGTCACGTAGCGAATCATCTTCTCAATGAAGGTCCGAACATCGTCACGCCTGCTGAGCTGCCAATATTCGACGAGCGGCAGGATCAATCGCCCGCCATACCAGGGTGGCGCGTCCGTGCCCTTGGGCTCGTCCACGAATTGCCTGCCGTCAAATTCGTACTTGGGGAAATACGCATAGTCGCCTCGGTCCACGGCCAGGCGCATCAGGCCCTCGACGTGCCGGTCGAGCAGCCGGCGTGGCTCGGGCGAGCCGGTCTCGCGATACCAGGCGAGCAGGCCGAGCATCGCAGTGGACTGGCTGAACAGGCACGCCCGCCGCGGCGTCCAGTCCGTGCCGCGCGTGTAGCACAGGCCGTCGATGGGGTCAAACAGGCCCGCGAGATACGTGCGGAGGATGTTCTCGCGGGGGTCCATTGGCATGCCGGTCATGCGCCGCGCCATGATCAGTGCCTCGGTGTATCGGCCTGACATGTCTCCGTCGTCCCATTTCTCGTGCTCGGCCCGCGGCGGATTGGCGAACGGATAGATGCGGAAGAAGGGCTGGCCGCCGCGCTGCAGGTCCATTCTCGCCAGCATGCTCATCGCTGCCAGGCGGGCCGCGTCTTGGACCTCGTAGGTGTCGGGGACCGCGAAATCCGGCGCCGAGGACTGACGAGCTACAGGCTTTAGCCGATTTTGGTACGTCGGCTCGCGTCCCAGCGATGGGCTGACGCCGACCACCGTGTCGCCCCTCCATTGAATCGTGTACTTCTGGCTGCCCGCCACGATACTTTCCGTCAGCTCGCGCAGCGGGTATCGCACGGACACGCGCACCCCAGCGGGCACATGTGCAAGCACCAGGTAGCCGTTCTCGTACGTCCCTGAAGCCGGCTTGCCTCCCACGAATACTGTGACGTCCTTCGACTGCACCCATCGGGGCAGCCGCACGCGCACCGCGCCCGGGGCTTGCGGGATGATATCCACCCGACCGTCAAAGGGCTGATAGCCGACGACCCGGCCTGCAGGACCGCTCATGCTCAGGGCGAAATTCACCGTCAGACCTGACTCGTCGAAGGTCTGGATCGCCCCCCACGCCAGCGCCAGGGCGCGCATACCGCCGTTGAGACAGCAGCCCTCGACGGTGCCCACGTCCTCGCCGCCTCGCGTGCCGAGGTGGCCGCCGGGCAGAGACTGGCTGTCGAAGCAGCCGAGCAGCAGGGGGGTGACCGGCTGGGGCCCGCCGCCGTAGGCGCTGAGGTCTCGGAACTGGGCTTCGACGACCTGGTTGCGAACGAACCGCTCGACATCGTCGAGGTATTCTGCGTGGCCGGACGCCGCAAGCTCCAGGGCCAGCCGGATCGCGCTCGAAATCGCGCACGTCTCGCAAGAGTCGTGGGTCAGGAACGTGGCGATCCAGCCGAGCGACGTTGCATTTGTCCGCTGTACCCAGTCGTACACTGCTTGGCAGCGGCTGACGATCCGTTTGCGATCGAGCGTGCGCGAGTTCCGTGCCGTGCGGACACAGCCCGCCAGCGTCTCGAGCCAGGAGTGGATGTGGCCCTCCCACGAGAGAGCCTTGGTGATCTCGCCGTCGGCGCCGAGGACCGGGTCGGCCATGGCCCAGCGTGTGAGGCCCTCGGCCAGCGTCAGGGCATCCGTATAGCCGGTCAGTTCGTAGAAGTGGATGATCGGCCAGATCTGGTAGCCCGCGAGGTGACTGCCGCAGGACTGCTCCAGTTTCACCGTCTCGTCCACGAGTTGGTCGCCTTGCCGCTTCATGCGGTTCAGTTGACCGCTGATGAGGCGCTCCATGGCCTCCCGCACCGCGGGATCGCCGGAATCCTCAAACCACGCCAGCAGCCCGTATAATGCGCTGCCTTGAGAGAAGGAGTGATCCACCGCCCCCGTTTGCGGGTCGTGCACAAGGCCGTCAGGGCCGAGCAGCTTGAGCAGGTAGCGGCCCAACTGCCCCTCGGCCATGGAGAACTCCGGGCGGCTCACGCCCATCCTGCGGGTCAGGATCAGCCCCTCCAGGTAACGTCCGGTCATATCGCCGAGGTCCCAGCTTGCGTGTTCCGCCGTTGCCGGGATGCCCCCCTGGCCCCTCAGCAGAAACCACGGGCGATAGTCCTGTGCCGGGTCAAGCCGTCGGACGATGGCCTCGGCGGCCAGGGCCATCGGTTTTCGCAGGTCGAGCATCGCTGGCGCGGCGCGATCATCACGCGTCTGTGCGGGACTGGAGGTTGCTCGACCGCCCCGGTCGCCGGCGCAACTGGCAAGGAACAGTGCAAGGCACAAGGTGATTGTCAAATCGTGCCACGTGCCGCTTGCATCAGTCTGTTTCATCGTGTCGGTCCTCAAGATAGCTCGGCTTCGAAAGACGCAAAAAACCGGTGACTCCCTTGCGTGCACCGCGTTAGGGTATATCATAACCGGCTGACATGGTCGAGATGCAAGATGTTGCGTCTCGACCATGCCGCCCGGACGCGGGAGACACGTTTTGAACACGCACGACGGATTGTCTGTGGGGCGAAGAATGGATCGGTTGGTCTCAATGATTTCGCGGGTGGTCTGGATCATATCGCTAATCGTGCTATGTTGCGGAGCGGCCGCATTTGGTCAGAGCAGGTATGATTGGGATATCAGTGCGTTTGGCGAGTTGACCTGCTGGACACCGGAAACCGGGCCGATTGGCAAAGCGATCTCGCGGGACGGAGCGATCCAGGTGCCGCCGTCGGGGGCGGGCCAGTGGAACATCGGAGTCTCCTGGCCGCAGGAGCGGGACATCCATAGCGTAGAGGTCGTCTACGAAGGAGCCGCCCGTCGCGAGTCAATCGAAGCGAAGGTGCAGTATTGGTTCCGGACGTGGCCGGGCGAGCCGCCGACGGGACATACGATCGAGGACCGCTTCGATGACCCCTGGCAGGGGAGATGGTTGACCGCACAGACTGAAGTGAGCCGCGACGGCAATAGGGCGACATATGCGTTCAAGCCGCTCACTCGGGAAGAGAACAGCAGTGCCGACAATCTGCCGGGACCGGTGGATTACCGGAGATCGCTCAAGGTCCGGCTGCTCTATGATAAGGAGCCGCCCCACATCTCGTCGCTGAGAGTGTACTCGCCGACCGAGGCAAAACCGATTTCCGTGCGCATCGAATTCGGGTGCGGCGGGCCCGCCGGCAAGCTCATCGAAGGCCGGCTGGAAGTCTACAACGGCTCGATTGAAAAAGTCACGCCCTGGGGATGGGACGGCCGGGACCAGATGAAAGCGGAGCAGTCCTGGGCAATCCAGGGGGGCGAAAAGCCTAAAGGGGTCATCGTTGATCTGAAGGCCGCCAAGCCGCGATTGCCCGGCTCCAACGACCTTACCATCGTCACAGTCCGTTCGAACGACGGAGCGTTTTCATTCCTCGTGGACGACCTAGACAAGGGGCCGATCTACATCCCCGCCTACGGCGTTTTCATCACCCGGGCCGACGATCCGAATCGATTTGCGCAGGCAAACGTAAGGAAAGGGCGCACCGTTCGCGAGAAGCTCCGGGACGAGCCCGAGCAGACCTACGACCGTGCCCGCAAGGAAATCCCGCCCCTGGACGTAATGCTGCGGGAGGATGGAGGCCGGCTGTATCTGCCGGTGGCCGCCGATGCGAGCTGGCAGAAGTTCGCCGTCGAGTGGGGTGGCGGCTTCTACATGAACCGGGACCAGGCCAAGGCCAAGGGCAGAGAATTGCAGCGCTGCAACTGGCAGGGCCCTGAGCTGCACTGGTCTATCGGGACGGGTGCCAAGCCGGTATACGACCGCAACGATGTCACGTCGCAGATGTCGCTCCTCAGCGATTATCTGCCGGTGCCCATCGTGCGGTGGAATCACGAGGGGTTGAGCTTTTATGAGGAGGCGTTCGCGACGCTGCTGGAGGGGCCGCTGTCGCCGTATGATCCGCAGAGAAGCGAGCAGACGCCCGCGATCCTGATGATGAGCCTGCGGCTCTCAAACCCGACCGACCAGGACAGGACCGCCCACGTCTGGCTCAAACCCGACCGCCTCAACGATATGATTCTCCGGGACGCTTTCATTTTAGACAAAGCTGGTGAGAATGCTTTTGTGCGAGCGTGTGTGAGCACGCCGGTGGGCACAGCCGCAACCGTTGAGGCTGGTGCGATCCATTACTCGCTGCCCATTGGGGCCCACCAATCCACGGTGATGTACCTCCGGGTCCCGTTCGTCGGCGATCTCACCGATAAAGACGGAGCCAGGATCGCCGGACTGGGTTACGAGTCCGAGCGAAATCGCGTCATCTCCTACTGGCGGGACATCGTGGCCCGGTACCGGCCGTTCGATGTGCCCGAGCAGAAATTCAACGACATTTCCAAGTCCGTGATGTGCCATATCCGCATGAGCACGACGAAGGACCCGAAGAGCGGCCTGTTCATGGTGCCGGCCGCCACGTTCGGTTACCAGGTGTTCGCCAACGAGTCCACGTTCCAGACCCTGTTCCTCGACCGGATCGGCGACCACGAGACCGCGGCAAATTACCTCGGGACATTCCTGAAGCTTCAGGGTTCGGTGCCCATGCCCGGGATGTTCACCGGCGATCAGAGGGGCGTGCTGCACGGGACGAAGGTCGACAACGAGTACAACTACACGATGGGGCCATACAACCTCGACCACGGCACGGTCCTCTGGGGTCTTGCCCAGCACTACCTGATGTCTCGCGATGCCGAATGGCTTGCTCGCGTTTCGCCGAACGTGCTTGAGGCGGCCTACTGGATCATCGAGCAGCGCAGCCGGACGAAGCTGACCGATGCGGCCGGTCGGCCGGTCCTGCATTACGGCCTTCTGCCCGCCGGCAGACTCGAAGACAACGACGACTGGGGCTACTGGTTTGCCAACAATGCGTATGCGTGGCTGGGGCTGCGGGACACGGCCAGGGCATTTCAACTGGCGGGTCTGCCCACCGGCGACAGACTGGCACGGGAAGCCGACGACTATATTAAAGACCTGCGGGCGGCGGTGCGGCGGACCAGCGAGCTGGCGCCCGTGGTCCGGCTTCGGAACAATGTCTATGTGCCCTTCGTCCCCTCGCGCGTATATCAGCAGTTCCGGTACTTCGGGCCGATGCGCTCCGGCTATTACAGCCGCTACAAGAAGGACCCGCTGCTGACGTTCCGCCTGTCGGCGACGAGGGAGGCCCTGTACGGCCCAATGATTCTGATCACGACCGGCGTACTCGACCCACACGATCCGCTCTCGGAGGCGATCCTCGACGACTGGGAGGACAACATCACGCTGTCCAGCTCGCTGGGCCAGCACATTCACGGCGTGGTCGACGACGAGTACTGGTTCAGCAGGGGAGGGATGGTCTTTCAGCCGAACCTGCAAAACCCCATCCAGGCATATCTCCTGCGAAACGAGATCCCGGCAGCCATCCGGAGCGTCTACAATGCGATGACTGCCTGCCTGTATCCCGATGTCACCGCATTCACCGAGGAGTATCGCCGCTGGCGGGTGGGAAGCGGACCGATGTACAAGATTCCCGACGAGGCGCGGTTCGTCAATCGCGTGTGCGATCTGCTGGCGATGGAAGTGGGGGACGAGCTGTGGCTGGCGGCGGGCACGCCGCGACGGTGGCTGGAGCCGGGCCGGCGGATCGAGGTTTACGGCATTGAGACGGCTTTCGGCAAGGTCGCTTACACGATGCATCACGGCGACGCACCCGGCACCGTTGAAGCCGATGTCACTGTCCCTGACCGGATGCGCCCAAAGAAAGTTCTGTTGTTCATTCGCAGCCCGTTTCAGAGGCCGATCAAGTCCGTCAAAATCGATGGCGAGGAGTGGCGACAGTGGGACAATGACCGAGAGGTGGTGATCCTGCCGGCCAAGTCGGGGACGTTGCGGGTGACCATATCTTACGACTGACCGATTGAGCTTTAGGAGGTGACGATTTGAAAACAGCAGCAAGAGTGAGCGGGGAGAAACTGGCCGTCGATGGCGGCGGCAAGGCGGTCCCGAGCCTGGGGCCGTTCCCCTCCAAGATCGGCAAGGACGAGCTTCTTGAGGTTCTGAGCATATGGCAGTTCAGTCCGCAGACGCAGCAGAAGCTCCGAAAGCTGATCGAGAGCGAGCCGGATGTGCAGGGCCCTCATCTGTTCCGTTACTATAATCCCCGGCCGAGCAGGGTGGCGGCGGCCGAGGGGGCCATGCGGGACCTCATCGGCGTTAAACACTGCCTTGCCGTCAACTCCTGCACGTCGGCCCTTGTGGCCAGCTACCGGGCGCTGGGGATCGGCGCGGGCGATGAGGTGATCGTGCCCGCCTACACGTTCTTCGCTACCAGCGCCACCGTCGCGAGCTCCAATGCGATTCCGGTGATCGTTGATGTAGATGACAGTCTGACCCTGGACCCGGACCAGATCAAGCAAGCCATCACAAGGAGGACCAAGGCAATCGTCCCCGTTCACATGCGCGGCTCGCCCGCCCAGATGGACGCAATCATGGACATCGCCAGGAAGAAGGGCATCCCGGTGGTTGAGGACGTGGCGCAGGCGGCCGGCGGCTCCTTCGGCGGCAAACGCCTCGGCAGTATCGGCACGATGGGCTGCTTCAGCTTCGACTACTACAAAATCGTTGTCAGCGGCGAGGGCGGCTTCGTCACGACCGACGACGAGTGGCTCTACACTCGCGCACAGAGCTGGCACGACTGCGCTGCCTGCTGGAGGCCGGACCGCTTCGCCAAGGAGCGAAAAGAGGGCGAATTGTTCTGCGGCGAGAACTACCGGATGAGCGAGCTGGAGGGCGCCGTCGCCCTGGCGCAGATTCGCAAGACGGATGAGATGCTCGCTGGCTACAGGCGGGCGAAGAAGCAGATCAAAGACGCAATCGAGCGCTTGCCCGGCCTGAGCTTCCGCCGGCTGACCGATGAGGCGGGCGACACAGGAATCTGCCTCGTGATGTTCCTGCCCTCGGCGGACCAGACGCGAAAGGCGATCGAGGCGATGCAGGCGGAAGGCGTTCCCGCCGGCGGAATCTACGACTCCAAAATCAGGGACTGGCACGTCTACAATTATTGGGAGCACATCCTGGACAAGAAGGCCGTGGCCCGCGACGGGCTGCCCTGGAGTGCAGCGCCTGCGGCCGAGCTGCCGAAATACTCGCGCGACATGTGCCCCCGGACGCTGGACCTGCTCTCGCGGGCGATCATGCTCGATATCAACTTCAACTACTCGGCCCGGGACTGCTCCGCTATTGCCCTGGGCATCAACAAGGTCCTGCGGACCATTCTCAAGTGAGAGGGATGGATATGAGAATCGGATTGTGCATCGAGATGGCGTTCGCGGACCTGCCGTTTGAAGATCGGGTGAGAAAGGCCGCGGACTGCGGGCTCAGGAACGTCGAGATGTGGTTTGTCGATGGGAGCTTCAAGGGCAGGCCCGAGCAGCTTGCGAACATCGCTCAGACCCACGACATCACGATCACGAACACGGTGATCGGCTCGCCCGATGGCTCTATCGGCGGCGGCCTCACCAGTCCCGCCAAGCGCCAAAAGTGGCTCACCAGGGCGGCAATGACCATCGAATTCACCAGGCAGGCCGAGATTCCCGCCACCATCGTCTGCACGGGTAATGCGGTCAAAGGGATGAGCCGCAGCCAGATGCTCGCGTCAGTCATCGCTGGGCTCAAACCCACCGTCGAGATGGCGGAGAAAGCCGAGGTGACGCTGCTGCTGGAACCGCTGAATACGCGATACGATCACCCCGGATACTTTCTGACAAGCAGCGATGAGGGGGCGGAGATCTGCCGCAAGATCGATTCGCCCCGGCTGAAGCTGCTGTTCGATTGCTATCACATGCAGATCATGGAAGGCGACCTCGTCAACCACATTGAGCGGAACATCGACGTGATCGGCCATTTCCACTCGGCAGGCGTGCCGGGCAGACACGAATTGTACCAGGGCGAGACGGATTATCCGTTCCTGCTGGGGCAAATCGAGAGACTCGGCTATCAGGGCATCTTCGGCCTCGAATACATGCCGTCGATCGACCATGAGCAATCCGTGCGAAGGACTCTTGCGTACCTGACGCGGTAATCCTTCTCGCTAAGAGGAGCCACAATGGGCAACATTTCACGAAGAGACCTGATGGGCAACATTTCACGAAGGAACCTAATGGGTGTGGCGTTGGGCGTTGCCCTTTCGAGTTCAGATTTGAAATCTCAAATCTCAGATTCCAGGACTGTGTACATTGCCGCATACGATACCGAGTCGCCGGCCTGTTTGCAGGCGTGCCGCAGAATTGTCGAGGTCCACAAGCGGCGGCAAATGCCTGCAACGTTCTTCATCACCGGCAAGACACTCGAAGCGAACACCAAGGAGTACAAGGAGTTGCTCGCGGACCCCCTCTTCGAGGTCGCCTCGCACACATGGAGTCACAAGATGCTCCGCGAGAATGTCTTCTGCGGCACCGCGGCTTCTGTGGACGAGAAGAGGGAGGAGGTCTTCCGAGCCAAGGAGTTGATCGAGCGTGTTTTCGAGCGGCCGTGCCTGGGTCTGCGGGCGGCCTGCGGCTTCGACAACGGCTTGAAGGGCGCGATCGATGTGCTCACGCTGATTCGCGAGGCGGGGCTCAAGTACGTCAGTAGCCTGTTATGGGGGCCGGACTATTCGATGCCTGCGATGATTCGCGAGCCATTCAACTATGGTGCGGACGGATTCGCGGACGTGTGGGAGTTGCCCGGTCACGGCTGGCATGAGAATCTGCTGAAGAACCACAACGGCTGGGGACCGAGACGGCTCACCCTGTGGCCCTCGCCCATGCCCGAGGCGATTCCGGCGCAATTCGTCAAAACGCCCCGCGATGAGTTTGAGATCAACCGCATCCTTCTTGAGAAGGCCCTCGAAGGCAACAAGCCGCACGTCTCGTTGATCTGGCATCCATGGTCGCTGAACAAGTTTGACCCGGAGATGCAGATGCTTGAACTGACGTTCGCCCACGTCCGCAAGCTTGGCCTCACACCCTGCACGTACGGCGACCTTTATCGGCAGGTCGCTGGCTGAGGAGGCGTTTGCGCATGCAGCTACAACGGCTCAAGGTCCTCTCCGAGCGCGAAATCCTGGACATTCACAATGCCTCGCTCGACATCCTGGAGCAGTGCGGCGTCAGGATTCTCAACGACCGGATGCTTGCATTTCTCAAGGGCAGGGGACTGGCGGTTGACGATGAGACCCGCACCGTCACGTTCAGCCGGGCGTGTATCGAGGATGCCCTGAGCCGCATCCCCGCGCAGTTTGACGTCTTTAGCCGTGATGGGAGATTCGCCTATGTCTTGGGCGACCGCAAGCCGAAGATCGCGGCGGGGCACAACGCCGTCTTCTGGGTGGACTCTCAGACCGGCCGCAGACGCGAATCCACTGTCGCCGATGTGGAGCTCTTCACCCGAATCTGCGACAGGCTCGAATGCATCGACATGGTCGGCATTCCGGTGATGCCCCAGGATGTCCCGGACCCGCGAGCGACACTGCTTTACGGGGTGCGGGCCGTGATCGAAAATACGGCTAAGCCAATCTACTTCTCCACCAATGACACGCAGGTCAACAATCTCTGCATCGAGATGCTCAACGCGGCTTTCGCAGGCGATTTGCAGAATCAGGTCTACGGCATCAGCCAGCTCTCGTCCACCAGTCCGCTGTACTGGGAGGAGGGGGTTCTGGATGCCGTCATAGACACTGTGCCGACCGGGGTGCCGCTGGCGATTCTTCCAGAGCCGATCGCGGGCATTTCGGCGCCCTATACGCTGGCCGGGCTGCTGACGATGTGCAACGCCGAATGCCTGTCGGGACTGGCGATGATTCAGATGCTCCGCCCCGGCGCGAAGGTCATGTACGCCAATTCCTGGACCACCTGTGACATGCACACCGGGGCCGCGCTGGTCGGCTCGACGGAGACGACCGTCTGCCGGATCGCTGCTGCTCAACTGGCCCACTTCTATAAGGTCCCATCTCACACGACCGCGCCGAACTCGGACAATCACGCGCACGACGAGCAGAACGCGTGGGAAAAAGCGCTGAGCCAATTCTGCTCGGTGGCGGCGGGCCACGACCTGATCGTCAATTGCGGGATGTTCGCCACCGGGCTGACGTGCAGCAACGAGCAACTGCTGATGGACGAGGAGATGTCGGCCATCAGCCGCAGGATCGCCGCCGGGGTGCGCGTGGACGACGAGACCATTGCCAAGGACCTGATCATCAAAACGGGCCCACAGAACCCGAGCTACCTGACGAGTGATCACACGGTGAAGTGGCTCTACTCGGATGAATACGTTGCGCCGCGATTGTCCGTCCGCGAGCAGTACGGCTCGTGGGCGGCTAAGGGCGAGAAAGACACCTATCAGATCGCGCGCGACAGGGTGAACGAGTACGCCAAGGTCGAGCCGAACAAACCCTCCCCGGCGCAGATGGCCAGGCTCGCCGAGATTCTCAAGTCCTTTGGTGGGTGACTACCAGAATCGCAGGTAGATCGCCGCGAAGACCGCGAGATTCACCAGCCACCAGAACCAGATGCTCTTGTACCAAGGCTGCGGCTGGCCTGCGGGGGAGCCCAGAAGCATCGAGCGATTCCACATGTAACTGTCGCCGGCCTGGCGCGACCCGACATACCAGCCGTAGGCGATTGCGGCAATGTAGGAGGAGGCGATGAGAATCGCTATCGCCGCCGGGCTGGCGTTGATCAGCGCGAAGATGAACATGGCGGCCGGCACGCTGATGAGCAGGCAAACGGGCATCGACTGCACCAATGAGAATGTCACGAGCAGCACGACCGAGAGGATGAACACGCCGCCCCCGAAGATCAGCGAGTTTTCTATGTTCGACGGCAGGAAGTGTATGCCGGCATCCGCCAAGAATGATTTGAGAAACGTCAGTGGCACAGTCGCCATTGCCAGCAGCAGGCAGGCGACAGCGCCTCGCTGCCTGGCGGGCCGCCACAGCGCCCCGGCGACGAAAACCACTACCGCCGGCGCCGCCATCGGGGCCCAGATGTCCTGGCAGTAGCGGAAAATGCTATCCCACTTCATGACGACCGGTGCGAAGAGGGCCCCGATGACCAGGGCGGCGGTGCCGGACCACTGCCCGAACCGGACCAGGCGGTGCTCGGGCCAGTCCTTGCCTTTCCACCGGCGGAACAGGTCCAGGGTCACCATCGTCGATGTGGAGTTCACCAGGCCGGAGATCGTGGACATGATGGCCCCGATCACGGCGGCCACAACGAGCCCGCGCAGGCCCACGGGGATCAGCTCCGCGACGACAGAGGTGTATGCGGCGTTGTGATCGGGCAGGCCGGGATTCATCACGAAGTAAATCATTCCCGGCGCGGCGGTCGCCAGCGGCAGCAGGATCTGCAAACCCCCGGCGAACAAGACGCCCATCTTCGAGTGCCACTCATTCTTGGCGCCGAGGCACCGCTGATTGATAAACTGGTCCGTGGCGTAGTACCACACGTTCGTGGATAGGGCCAGAATCACCAGGGCGGTCCAGGGCACCTCGTGACTTTGCGGGGCGATCAGGTGGGCCCGCTGGCCGCTGCTGATGACCGCGGCGAAGTTCCAGTCCAGGTGATGCATTCCCGCGACGAAGACATACAGGCCGCCTCCCATCAGCAGCAGGCACTGAAAGAAGTCGGTCCAGGCGACCGAGAGCATTCCGCCGTAGATCGTGTAGGCCCCCGTCGCCAGGGCCAGCAGCCAAACGGCGGCGATCCGGTTGAAACCCCACATCTTCTCCAGGGCGTACCCGCCCGTGTAGAAGACCAGGGCGAAGTTCACGAAGATATAGCTGGTGACGATCAGCACGGCGTAGAGCGTCCGGGCGTGCGGGCCATAACGCCGCTCCAGGTACTCGGGCATCGTGATGATGCGATTGCGCACGTACAGTGGAATGAAGATCAGCAGCAGGACCGACAGCGCGGGGAACACCATCCATTCCCAGTTCATCACGGGCATGCCGAGCTTGTACGCGTAGCCGACCTCGCCGACGAACTGCTCCGAGCTGACCCCCGCCGCGATGATCGACGCCCCGACGGCATACCAGGGCAGCCGGTTGCCCGCGCGAAAGTACTCGTGCACCGTCGGTTTCTCTCTCCGGGCCACCGCGAAGCCGATGATCAGTACGATGGCGATGTACCCGAAGAAGAAGACCGCATCAAACGCTCCGAACATAGCGCCTGCCTTTATAAGACATTTCTCATCGTATGTTCCTGCGGCTTACGATTCTGCCCGAATATCGAACGCGATTGTCCCGTAGCACCCCGGTCGTCGGAAAGCCGCCGGGTTTCCGGGTGTCCTTTTGGAAGTAGAATACCCGGCTGCTCGCCCGTGGGCAAAGGCTCTTGCGTATTTTTGCCCGGCTGCAGGAACCTGGCCTTGGATTGTGTTCTTCGTTGCTCAGCAGCTTTCGGGGACGCTGCTCTTGAACTGCCTGCCACTTGTCACGATAATACATCAGAATGATTCAGAGAGAATCCGTAACCTCTGGTTGATGACAGGGGAGTTTTGATGCTAGGAGACGAATAGGTATGAAGGGGATAATTGCAGTTGCGGAGTTGGTTGGCATATTTGCATCGCCGCTGTGTGCGGTTTCCGGGTCGGGCTCAACGGGACCCGGTGCGGCCCGGGACGTGTTGGTGTACGTCGGGACATACACCGGCAAGGGCAGCGAGGGCATCTACATCTACCGGCTCGATTCCTCCACCGGGGGCCTGAAGTACGTCGGCAAGGCGTCCGGCCTGGAGAATCCGTCGTTCCTGGCCATCGATCCGCGGGGCCGCTGCGTGTACACCGTCCGGGAGTTCGGCGCGTCGCCTGACCGTCAGGCCGGGGCCGTCATCGCCTTGTCCCGGGACCCCGCGACCGGGCAGTTGACCATACTGAATGAGCAGCCCTCCGGCGGTCGGGGGCCATGCTTCGTGTCGACGGACCGTGAGGGGCATTTTCTGCTCGTGGCGAACTACGGCAGCGGCAGCGTCGCCATGCTGCCGATTGCCGACGACGGCCGACTTCAGCCGGCCACCAGCGTGATCCAGCACGAAGGCTCCAGCGTCAATCCATCCCGGCAGAAGGAGCCGCACGCACATTCCATCACGCTCGACGCCGCGAATCGCTACGCGCTGGCCCCGGACCTGGGAATTGACAAGGTGATGGTGTATCGCCTCGACCGCGAGCAGGGCAAGCTGCTGCCGGGCGACCCACCCTTTGTGAGATGCGAGCCGGGCTCGGGCCCGCGACACTTGGCCTTTCACCCGGACGGCAAGCACGTCTACGTGATCCAGGAAATCAGCTCGACAATTGCGGCATTCACTTACGATGCAGCGTCCGGCACCCTCAAGCCCCTGCAAACGGTGAGCACTCTGCCGGAGGGCTTCAAGGGCGCCAATACGTGCGCGGAGGTCCAGGTGCATCCGTCCGGCCGATTCCTCTACGGCTCGAATCGCGGGCACAACAGCATCGCCAGCTTTACAATCGGCGACAGCGGCACTCTCCACGCAATCGGCCACGAATCGACCCAGGGCAGGAATCCTCGCAACTTTGCGATTGACCCGTCCGGCACGTTCCTGCTGGCCGCCAACCAGGACAGCGACTCGATAGTCACCTTCCGGATCGACCCGGATGCCGGCTCACTGACGCCCGCCGGGCAGATGTGCCGAGTCGCCAAGCCAGTCTGCATCAAGATGGTGGCCTCTGCAACGGACCAGAAGTAGCTCGTAGGATAGGCTGGCTTTAGCCCATGCGGTTCTTGCTACCGCTTGTTGTCACGCGCGACGGCACCGGATCGCGACGGGGCTAGTTGCACCAGCTCGATACCGTTACCGGTTCCCAGATTGCGCGAGTATTTCTTGTCCGTCGGGTTGTTCCAGTGCTCGTGGACGCCGAGACTCTTGAGGGTTGTCCCATCGCCTTCCGGATCGTACTTCGTGCCGGAGGGAGGCTTATCCGCCAAGGCGGCCTCGTGCAGGTAATTGTCGGGATTGCCCACGACATCGACAACCGTGGAGCCGACGGCCTGCTCATTTCGCAGGAGGTCAAGCCCCACGGAATCGATAGCAACCATGTCCTGCGATGCGAGCAGGCTGGAGAACCAGTCATTGCCAAACGACGCGAACTTGACCACGCCGGCAGTCTGGTTTTTCGCAGGGTACAGGCCGTCGATCAGGTACAGGATTGTCTTGCCGCCCGTGTGCTTGTGCCCGTTCAGGTCCACCAGGCAATTGTAGGAGCCCATCGGATTGTTCCGGCTGCTGGTGTCGTGCAAGGGCTGGGGCGTCCAGTTGTTCTTGTCCGGGAACCAGGTTGAGCCGAAATGATTCTTGGCGCACAGTGTTACGCCGCACAGAGTATGGGCCCTGAGCAGAGCCAGGTTGATCATATACTTGGCCTGGGTGACACACTGCGGGAAGTACGCCGTGCTGGCCTTGGTCTTGAGTGGGTTGTCGCTGTCGTGGACGGCGGCGACCCGGCCGTTGTTCGCATTGCCCGGCGCTACGACGAATGTGACCGCCTGGAAGTCAGGATCGGAACTGCCGTGGATCTTGTTATAGATGGGATCGCCGACGTATCGCGAGGCATCATAGATGGTGATCGCAGAACCGGGCACGCCCGCGACCTTCACGAGTTGGTGGACAAGCGAGTACACGACTTGAGGGCTGGGCATACCGGCGTCCGGTTTCCATGCGCCCCGGCGCTCCTGATTCATGTTGATCTTGACAACGATCTTCTCCGGCTTGCGATATCCAGCGTCGCCCGAGCCGCTGGTCTTGTTGAAATGCCGGAAGAGCGCGTCCCATGCCTGAGCATCGCTCGCGGCGCCCGTCAGTCCCCGGATCGCGGAGGACAGCATGGCATCGACGGCCTTTTGATCGGTGTTATTCTCGTCCCACCAATTGCCGGTCGAGCCGTCCCAACTGGTGGCATCGGGATCGCGGACCCACACGACCCGGCCGGGATGAATCCCCCGGGCCGTCCCCATCGGGCTGTTCGCCGGCTCGCTCGGCGAGAACGCCGCTGCCGCAGGATTGTTCTCGGTGGCGCACAACGAGCCCCAGAGGATGGCAACGGCCGCAGCCGTGCAGATCGCCGCCAGGATGAACCGCGATTGATGTAGCAGGCGCTTTGACCGGCGATAGAAGGCCATGGAGCCGATCAGGCCGACAATCCAAACTACAAAGGCGCTCGCCAGTGGTGCAGCGGCTCGCTGGCACGGATATGCGGCCCGGCTCGGCTTGGGAATCACCCGTACCAGAAACCATATCAGCGCAAGCAACCCCGTGATCGGAAGCAGCACCGCCGGCCAGTTTCTCGCTCGTTCCTCGCACAGTCTCCTGCCCGTCACGGGGCAGATCTTCGCCGCTTGTCTTTTCATCTTACGCCCTTTCAGATGGTCAAATCCGGCAATCCAGAGTACCATATCGCCAGTGATACTCAAGAGGAGAATCCACGACGACGCGGCCGCTTTCTACGAGTTGGATTTGGAAAATCGGCGCGAGCGCCGATATAATGGTGCCGAACAAAAGGACATCAAAGGCAGAACCACGAACCTGTTACGAAAGGAAGGGGATTCGCCATGACGAAGAACAGTTTCACGAGACGGCAGTTTCTGGCCACATCGGCCGGCACGTTCGCGGTGGTGGCCTCCGCGACAGTCCCGGCCTACGCAAATGCAGGCGGCGGCGCTGGCAAGTGCGCCATCCTGGGCGGCAAGCCCGTTCGCGCCAAACCATTTCCCAGTTGGCCGGTCTGGGACAAGTCGGGAGAGGAATCCGTGCTCGGCGTTCTGCGCAGCGGACACTGGTACCGGGGCAGCGGCACGACGGTTTCCCAGTTCGAGGCGAAGTACGCCGCACTGCTGGGGGCCAAGCGATGCGTCTGCACGGTCAACGGAACCAACGCACTGCTGACCGCTCTGCACGTGCTGGACATCGGGGTCGGCGACGAGGTCATCGTCTCGCCCTACACGTTCATCGCCACGTACAACGTCGTCCTCAACTCCGTGGCCTTACCCGTCTTTGCCGACACGGACCCGGAGACCTTCCTGATCAACCCGGACAAGATCGAGGAACGGATCACCGGGAACACGCGGGCGATCCTGCCGGTCCACATCCTGGGTCTTCCGGCGAATATGGACAAGATCAACGCCATCGCCAAGAAGCATGACCTGAAAGTCATCGAGGACGCCTGCCAGGCGTGGCTGGCGGAGTGGCGGGGCAAGAAGTGCGGGACAGTGGGCGACCTGGGCTGCTTCAGCTTCCAGGAATCGAAGCACCTGCCCTGCGGCGAGGGCGGCGCGGTAGTCGGCAACGACGAGGCGCTGATGGACCGGGTTCAGTCGTTTCACAACTGCGGCCGACCCTTCGGGAGCATCAAAGGCAAGACGGGCTACCCCATCGTGGGGACGAATCGCCGAATGACGGAATACCAGGCGGCCATCCTGCTCAACCAGATGCAGCGCCTCGAAGCCGATACGGTCAAGCGGGTGGAAAACGCCAATTATCTGACCTCGCGAATCAAGGACATTCCCGGCATCGTGCCGCACAAGCTGTACGACGGCGCGACCCGGGCCGTCTATCACCTGTACCCGTTCCGGTACAAGAAGGAGCAGTTCAATGGCCTGCCGAGGAGCCGGTTCCTCGCCGCCCTCAGCGCCGAAGGCATCCCGTGCTCCGGCGGTTACGGCCCGCAGTACAGGGATGAGCTGATCGAGGCCGCCCTGAACTCCAGGAACTTCCAGAGGGCATTTCCCAAGCAGCGACTGGCCCGCTACCGTGAGGAGCTCCACTATCCCGCCAACGACCAATTGTGCGAGGAGGCGGTGTGGTTCACGCAGAACATGCTCCTGGGCGCCCGGAGCGATATCGACGATATCGCCAACGCCATCCAGAAGGTCTACGAGAACCGCGACGACCTCCTGAAGTCACAGAAGGCGTGACGGAGTCCACCCGAGCCAACGGGTACCGATGAACCGGCGGCCCGTGGCGAGAAGGACTGTGTGCGCAGGCCCGTTGTCGGCGGAATGAGTTCAAATAAAAAGGGGGCTGTGGATCGTGGTCCACAGCCCGCCGCATATTCGGAATTATCGAGGTCCGGCTACAGCGCCTTGCGTCGACGCAGCCATCCTGCGATGCAGGTGCCCATCGCAGCCAGCAACATCGCGCCGGGAGCTGGGATGACAGTCATCATCGAATCGGGCACGAGCAGATGGTCCTGCTCGGATCCGTTGTGCGGTCCCACAGTCGGGTCGGCGAGAAGGAACCCGTTGTTGTAGGCCAGAGGCGGCGGATTTCCTCCGCTCTTGGCGTAGAAATCTCCCCAGACGGGCATGCGGTCCGCGTCGAAACTTATGACGACTGTCGTGGCGGCAAACGCGCTATTGAACTTGATGCCGTACATGGGCCCCGGCAGGCCCGGATTGCCTTGCTGGTCAGTCCACACCTGGATTATAGCCGGGAGGCTGATCCAGTTGGCGGGATTGGTGGCAGGCGAAAACAGGTTGTCCAACGTAAATGCCGGGCCTGGGTCGGCATCTGAAACCTCAAGGAGTATGTGGCTGATCGCCTTTGTCGGCACGCTGAGGGTGTATTGATAGTGCCACTTCCCCGATGTGGTAGTGTTATCAACTACCCAACTCAATGTCGTCGCCGGATTATTCCATTGTTGGGTCGCCACCAGCAAACCATCGCCGCTTCCACCCACGACGGACAGACTCCCCGAATACATGGTGGGCACTGCCATGGCCGGCAGGGTCGTGACGGCAACCAGGATTACGCATACTGCGCACAATCTCCCTATCGCATGCCCCCCTCCGGCACGAACTACCCTTGTTGTCCATAGGTAGGATCTCATCATCTCCCCTGTCTCCAAAAGAAAATTGCCCGATGTTTGCGGACGCCGGCCCACCTTGGCATACCGTCCCCTATTATCAAACGGCATTGTACCAGAATAGATGCCTGTAGTCAAGAGTTATCTCCGTAAATCTCGTCCAAAATAACCTGTTCTTCCGCGCTTACAGTCCCCATTCCGTTTATGGGACCCGGCGGATCGAGAGTTCACCTGCCATGCTTCACAATGTCGCGGACCCATGAACCCCTATTCTCATTCAGTCACAAGGAGACCTGCCATCCTGGGTCTGCATATGGACAGGATCAATACTATCGCCCTACAGAGGGTCTACCGGAACCGCGACGACCTCCTGAAATCCCAGAAGGCCTGACGGCATTCAGCTTGCGGCGTTATGACATAGAGAAAGGGCCGGCGGCTCCGTTTCGCGCCGGCCCTTTCTTGATTGCAGAGATGCAACGTTCGGCGTCTTTACGGCTGCACGGCGCGGTTGTAGACGCGCACATCGTCAATGAGGCCGGACCAGAAGGCCCCGCCACCCTTCCCGCAGCCCATCTGCAGGTTGCCGCTCGAAGCCGCCAGGCTAGGCTGCGTGTCCCGCGCCACCTCGATCCCGTCCATGTACAGTGATCGATTCGTGCCGTCCCAGACCAGCGCCACACGGTGCCACTGGTCGTCAAGAACGTAGGCATCGGAGGTCAGAGATGTTCCGCTCGTGCCGGATGCTTTCAAGTCCGTCGTCAACTTGCCGAACGGATTCAAGTAGAGCCAGTCCGCGCTGGATGACTGCGACACGATCACGCGCGCTATCGCTCCGCCCTTGACCCAGGCAATGACACTCAAAGGCCCCTTGGCCGGATCGAGGACAACCGATCCCGACCGCACGAAATCGTCTTTCCCATCGAACGCCAGTGCCCCGCCGATCTTCCCGCCCGCAGGTTGCCAAGTCGCACCGCCGAGCACCATCGCGTCGTTTTTGCCGGTGCTGTCAGTCGCCGTCACGCCCTCTGTCTCGTCCAGCGTCCAATGGGCGATGAGAGTAGGATCGTTCACGCCCTGCCCGATGTACCCGGCAAGTACGGTCAGGTCGTTGACATCGACGACACCGTCTCCTATTGGCGGCAGTCCAATATCATACAGCGACTTGCTCTGGCCCCAATGCTCTGCCATGGCCAGCACTTCGTTTCCATCGACTTTCCCATCGCCGTTGAAGTCCACGACCGGGATGATCGGCGCCTGCCAGCCACTGTAGGTGCCCCCCTGGTTCCTGAAGAGGTACAACGTGCGGCCATCGGGAGAGATTCGCGGGTAAGAATCATCTGCCAGCCCGTTGACAATGGGGCCGAGGTTCACCGCTGCCTGCCAAGGATCCGAACGGCTCGCGCGTCTAGCCATCCACATATCATCACCGCCATAACCACCGGGACGGGGCTCCGGCCAATAGCCGCACCTCCGGCAGCCACCGAAGAACAGCAGAAGTCCGTCCGGTGAAAGGGAGGTGAAGTGCTCTTCATATGCGCTGTTCACCAGAGGCCCGAGATTCACCGGCCGGGCCCATGCATCTTTCGTCGTCGCCCGCCTTGTGCTCCAGATGTCGCAAGCACCACATCCACCATCCCGATATGTCGCGTAGTACAATTCCAACCCGTCCGCCGTGATCCAAGGGTCAAGGTCATCATGCTCGGTGTTGATCGGCGTGCCCATGTTCACCGCTGGTCCCCAGGGTGCATTCCTGGTCTCGCGTGTTGCCACGTATATGTCGTGGCGACCTAACCCACCAGGGCGCTTTGAGCAGAAACAGAGTATGAGCCCGTCTGCCGAAATGGACGGCGAGAAGTCATCCTGTGGGCTGTTGACGGCAGGCCCGAGATTCTCCGGGGGACCCCAAGCATCGTTAATCGAGGCACGTCTCAGCACCCACAAGTCAAAACTGCCATGCCCTCCAGGCCGGTCTGAGTCGATGTATATCTCCAGGCCGTCGTAGGAGAAGCATTCGATAGCCTCATGCATAGGATCGATCTCTGGGATGACGGTCTTGAGATTGACCGGCTCGCCAAACGTGAAATCCGCATACGCAGGCGGCGCGTCAAGACCTGAAAGAAGACAGGCGCCAAGCAATGACGTTACCAACACGGGAATCTCAAACAGCTTCATTTCCCACCTTCCCTTCTGCCCAAAGGCAACAGACAGTACTGGAATCTCATTTACAGGTCTCTCTGCAGAGAAGACAAGTTCACAGTCGAATGGCATGTCGATGACACACCTGAAAGCCCTGGGCCTGCCGAACTGCAAATCCGAAGGCGACCCCCCGCTAAGGACGGCCGACCACCGCCTCATATCGGCAATTGCCTTTTCTCTGTCGTGGAGGCAATCATAGTACTTCGCGCGGTCGGAGTATGCGTATGCATCCAGGGAGTCGGCCTCTATCCTGCGGGTGTAGAAGGCGACCATTTCCCGGAAATGCTCGTCACGCGTTTGACCTGGGCCGAGAGCCTCAACGGTCGAGATGTTCGGATTGAGATCGGCGGCCCAAATCTCGAAGTATGGGGGACCCAGACAGAAGACGAGCTTCCTGCCGTCCGGGGCCCATGAGCCAACCGTGATCTGACCGCCAAGAGCCCTTGCAGGTTCGCTGTTGTCGAGACTGCAAATCCAAAGTCCTGTCCTGTCGTCGCTATCGTTGCGACCGCCCAGACACAGTTCACGCCCAGTAGGGGACCACGCAGCACCACCCGACGCTGCGGCAGGCACCGGCCACTCGGCCACAAGTGCCTGCGAATCCAGGTCCTTGACCTTTAGCGATGCACCTTCCCTGTAGGCGATGTGCTTCTCATCGTGTGTTATCGACGGGAACGCGCTCGAACACGGCATGATCCGCTTCGGTTCGGCGTCCCGATCTTCCAACGAGACTGAATAGAGTGTGTTGTCCACACGCGATTGGTAGTAAATACGGGTTGAATCCTTACTCCAGGAGGGCCAGCCACCACCGGCCAGACGCCTCGGCTCTGTGCCGTCAGATTTCATCACCCAGACCTCTTCGTCCGCCAACAGACGATGCCTGTTCTCACGTTCAGCGGCAAGGAATTCCGAGACGCGTAGAAGCCGAGAATCCCGAACAAAGGCGATGTACCGTCCATCGGGTGACCACTTCGGGTCTTTGCCGGGAACGATCAGCAGTTCGGTTTCTTTAGTGGCGGGATTGAAGATCGCGACACCGCTATAGCCGCGCACCCCCAGGCTGAAGGCCAGCTTGCTGCCATCCGGCGACCAGCTTGCGCTGAAACCGTCCGTGGTCACCCGGCGAGCCTTGGCTGAGAGGCTATGATACATGTCCTCGGCCTCGACCATCGGCAGGAAAGCCGCCCCCACAGGCTCGCGATCCATCGGATGCCACGACCGCCCAGCTTCCAAGGTGTCAAACACATGCTTCATGCACCAGTCCTGGAATTTGCCGCGGGCGTCATGGCCTGGGCTGACGATCTGGCGGAACAGGGCAGTGGCCTTGTCGTATTCGCCCAGAGCCGTCAGAGCACAGAAGCTGTAGTACTGAAAGACGCGCTTATCGGGCGAGAGCTTCAAACACTCCTGTGCTTCTGCAATCACGCGCTCGTAATCGCCCATCCGCAGAAAGACATCGCAGCGTTGGGCGGATAGCTCGGCGTACTGTGGGTCCTCCCTGGGCGTGAGCACCATCGCGTTCTCATACTCTGTGATTGCCTCTTGATGCTTGCCCAGCTCGCGGAGTGCGATCGCACGCAACGAGTAACCGAGAGGATCGCGAGGTCGAAATACAGTCATGACGAGCGACTCTTCCCTCATCCTGTCATACTTCCTGGAGGCATAGTATGTGAGGGCCCGTAGCCGGCGGGATTCATAATGGCTGGGGTCAAGCTGCAAAGCCTTGTCGAGGGAGGCAAGCTGCTCTTTCACTGTGACTGCTGTCATGGCCCGCAGGAAATAGGCCTCGGCGGTTTCTGGAAGCAGTGCCTCGGCCTGTCGGCGGTGCTCATCGATGTCTTTGAGCTTCTCGGCATTGGGCGATTCACTCTCCCAGAGAATTCGAGCCAGAAGCGAATGAGCCGCCCCGGCAATCTCCGGGCGGTCATTCAGCAAATTGCCAAGCATCGCAGCGGCCTCGTCGGAACGACGGTTGTCCACGAGGATGCTGGCATAGAGAAGCTGGGCTTCGGGTCCGACGTGCTTGCTTTGGAGAATGGGTTGGATCGTTCCCAGGGCGGCGTCCCGCTCGGCCTTGGCATACTGCTCGCGGGCCTGGGACAGAATAGCCCGATGCCGGAAGCCCTCCGCCTCCACGAGTTGGACCCGGTCCCGATTCCACATCAAAAGGACGACGGCCCCTGCGCCAGCGAAGACCGCCATTGCCAAGGCAGCCACGGCCTGGGAGCGGTGCCTGCGAAGGAACTTGTGCAGACGATATGTGGTGTTGGGGCCTCTGGCGAGGACTGGCTCATGTTCGAGATGCCGCAGGATGTCTGAGGCCAGGCTGTTGGGCGTGTCGTACCGTCGGGCACGGTCCTTTTCCAGGGACTTCATCACAATCCAGTCCAAATCGCCCCGAACGGCCTTGCGCAGGAGATCGGGAGTGCAGCCGCGGTGCTTCGCTACGTCGGTCAAGGTATCGCCGAGGGTGCTGAGCTTCGTGGAGGGCTTGATGGGCTCCCGCTCTCGGATGATGCGTTGCATCTCAATGTAGCCGGCCTTACGAAGCTCCTCTTCACTGAAGGGTGTGGTGCCGGTCAATACCTCATAGAGCAACACGCCGAGGGAGTAGATATCGCTGCGGGTGTCGATGTCGAGATCGCTTAGCTCAGCCTGCTCGGGGCTCATGTAGGCGGGGGTGCCGATGAGGTGGGCATAACGCGTAAAGAGCGTCTTTTCCGTCAGACGCTGGTTCGTGGCTTTGGCGATACCAAAGTCGATCACCTTGGGGACGGGCCTGCCGTCATGGTGTGTGACCATGACGTTGGAGGGCTTGATATCTCTGTGGATAATGCCCTTCTGGTGGGCGTGCTGCACGGCGTTGCAGACCTGGAGGAATAAGGCCAGCCGGTCCTTTGTGCTCAGGTTGTCCTTATCGCAGTACTCGGTGATGGAGACACCCTGGACCAGTTCCATGACGAAGTACGGCCGGCCGGTCTCTGTGGCTCCGGCGTCGAAGACCTTGGCGATACTGGGATGATCCATGAGAGCCAAAGCCTGGCGTTCCGCCTCAAAACGGGCAATGACCTGCCTTGTATCCATGCCCAATTTGATGATCTTGAGGGCCACCTTGCGGCGGATCGGCTCTTGCTGCTCGGCCATATAGACCACGGCCATGCCCCCTTCGCCGATTCTTTCCAGGAGCTTGTACCGCCCGATGACTGTGCCCGGACCCTCAACCACTGGCGACTCGTCGAGCCGGACATCCGGATCGAATGCGGGAGCGTCGAGAAAGCTGCTTGAATCGTGGCATTGCAGCAGGGCCTGAATGGCCGCGAGCAACTGCCGGTCGTCTCCGCAGGCCTCCAGGACATACGCCTGCCGCTGTTGACGATCCTCCACCTGGATCGCCGCCTTGAAAATCGCCTCTTCCTGCTTGTGTCGCTCTGGGACCATCGGACTCCTCACTTATAGGTCTCGTAATACAAAGCGTAATTCGCCGTCAGCTAGGACGGGAAATTTCTAAGAGATTCGCAAAAATGGAGTTCTTTGTGTGACGCCAGGTCCGAACGGGCCGGCTACCCGATTTCCCGAAGCAGCCATGCGCGGGCGTAGGCCCAATGCAGCTTGGCCGTCGTGGCGGAAATCCCCAGGGCTTCGGCCGTCTGCTCCACCGTCAAACCCGCGAAATAGCGAAGCTTGACAATCTCCGCCTTGACCGTGTCCTCCTCGGCGAGTCTCGCGAGGGCCTCATCGAGGGCAATGAGATCGCTCGCGGCGTCGGTTTCGTCACATTTCAAAATGGCATCTTCAAAGCCGGTTTTCCGGCCGTGGCCGCCTCGTTTGAGGCTCTTCTTGCGACGCGCGTTGTCGATGAGGATTCGGCGCATGGCCTCGGCGGCAGCTTTGAAGAAGTGGCCGCGGCTTTGCCAGTTTCGGTCCTGCTCTCCCGCCAGCCGCAGATAGGCCTCGTGCACGAGCGCCGTCGCCTGGAGAGTCTGGCCGGGAGGCTCATGCGACAGCTTCTGTGCGGCGAGCAGGCGAAGCTCTTCATAGACCAGAGGCAGAAGCTCCTCCGTAGCCCTCGCGTCCCCCCGTTCGATGGCGTTCAGAATCTGTGTGACATCGCTCATGATTTACGATTTCTGATTTACAATTTACGAATTGGAAGCGGCGGCCGGTGCGGCGGGAGCCAAAATCATAATTCGTAATTCGTAAATGGTAATTCCTAATTCGTAAATCGCAAATGGTAATTCGTAAATCACCGTTGCTTGATGGCTTGTTGGACTTCGCGGTTGATGCGGAGGCTGCACCAGTGCTGGCCGCACATGGAGCAGTAGTCGGCGTGAAGAGACGGGTCGCTCCGCTCCGATTTCGAATTTGCTGCCGTCCCCATCTCCCTGCACGCCTCACGGTGCATCCGGTCGGCGGTTTGCGGATCGAGCGACTCGTCAAAATGCGTCTGCCAATCGAGATTGGCCCTGGCGGTGCTCAGTCTCCTGTCGCGTTCTGCGGCCCCGCTACGACCGCGCGCGACATCAGCCGCATGTGCGGCGATCCGGGCGGCGACGACGCCGGCACGGACGTCCTCGGTGTTGGGAAGTCCCAGGTGCTCTCGCGGCGTCACGTAGCACAGGAAGGAGGCCCCGTAAAATGCGGCGGCGCAGCCGCCAATCGCGGAGGTGATATGGTCGTACCCCGGCGCGATGTCCGTCACGAGCGGGCCAAGCACGTAGAAGGGGGCGCCGTGACAGATTTCCTGCTGGATCTCCATATTGTGCCGGATCTGATCGAAGGGCACATGTCCCGGACCCTCGACCATGACCTGGCAGCCTCGTTCCTGGGCCCTGGTTGTCAGCTCGCCCAGTGTGCGCAGCTCGGCGAGTTGCGCCTCGTCGGTGGCGTCGGCGATGGCGCCTGGGCGCAGGCCGTCCCCGAGAGAGAAGCACACGTCGTGCTCGACCATGATGTCGCACAAGTCGTCGAACATCTCGTAGAGCGGATTCTGCCTGCCGTGGTGGATCATCCATTTGGCCAGCAGGGCGCCGCCGCGGCTGACGATGCCTGCGACTCGATGCTCGATCAAGGGCAGGTACTCCCTCAGCACGCCGGCGTGAATCGTGAAGAAGTCCACGCCCTGCCGGGCCTGCTTCTCAACCGTCTGCAGGATAAGGCCGCAGTCCACGTCCTCGACGCCCCGGCCCTCGATGACTTGGTAGATCGGCACCGTCCCGAACGGGACGGGGCAGCGGGCGAGCATCTGGGCGCGGATTTCATCGAGATTGCCGCCCGTGCTGAGGTCCATGATGGCGTCGGCCCCCACGTCCAGTGCCGCCTCCATTTTTTCGATTTCCGCCGCCACGGAGCAGCGGACGCTGCTGGTCCCGATATTCGCATTGACTTTCGTTCTCAGTGCCCGGCCGATGCCTGCCGGCTTGAGATTGGTCTTCAGGTGGCTCTCGTTGGCAGGGATGACCAATCGGCCTGCGGCGATCTCCTCACGGATGAGGTCGGCGCCCACCGCCTCATTCGAGGCTACGTGGTGCATGGCTTCTGTTATCGTCCCGGCCCGAGCGTGCTGCAATTGCGTCGTCATGACTGAAGACTCCCCGTTGCCAATAAAAAAATCGCTTCCGCAGGAAGCGATTGGCTGGACGGTTTCGATCTCTCTTGCCTATCGCTTTCCTACGCAGGCCTGTCCGCCCCTTCGTCCAACTGGGTGCAGAAAACGCGTGCTTACGCAAGGTGTAAGCGTGGCATCCGGCACCCGATGCAACTCGGGGCGACTATCCCGATCAGGTTCAAAGGGTCTTTTCTCAGACCTGCCCAAGGCAGGCCACCCCTAGCGACCAGAACTATTATACACCCAGCGGCGGGGCGCTCAAGGGCATCCCGGCTCGATGGGTTTGCCGTGGCGCGCTCACAGGGCGCCGTTGACGTTGGTGAACAACCTCTCGAATTTTGCCAGGGCGTCGTTAAAGCCGGGCAGGCGCTCGATCTTTCGCGTGGCGCTTTTGAACAGGTACTCGGCGGGGATCAGCGGATCGAAGTTGGCCCGGGTGGGCGGCTGGGCGGCAAAGGCATCGTAAACGGTCGTCAGCACGGGCACGTCCACCAGAATCTCCACAGTGCGTGACAATCTTCGCCGGCGGGGAATCCGGTAGGACGCGTCCACCAGTCCCAGGTACATTTGCGGGCCGAGCAGGTCTTCTATCGTGCTCTCATCGGGGTCGGCGTACCGGGGCAACGGGAAGACGTGGCTTCGTTCGAGCATTCGGGAAAGCTCCCGATGCTGCCTGACATCCGGATGCGACTTGGAGAGCCCCAGCAGCACGGCGAACCCGGAGGCGTCGTTCGCCAGCAGACTAGCGGAGGTGGCCAGCCGCACAAGATCGCCGCAGGGGACGATTGTCCACGCCGGATGCAGGCCGGTCCTGCCCCGCTCGTTCAGCCTCGCCGAGAACCATTGCAGGTACAGCACGTCCGCTGGCTTCTCTACCAGCAGCAGCCTCTTCTTGCCTGTCAGGTCCTGCATGATCCGGTAGCCGAGCGACGCTTGGAGCGGCAGCAGCGTATCGTGATCCGTGCTCAAGACCTCGTCGCCCACCTTGGTGCCCAGGTAGTTCAATCGGCCGTCCGGTGTCTGGTCGATGATTTCCTCGACCGTGCGCACCCACTGCATCCTTTCCGGGTCGATCATGAAGGGCGAGTGCGTGGCGTAGGCGACCTGATAGAGGGGAGTCAGCCGCTCGTTGATGTAGCGGAGCAGGTCCCACTGAGCCTTTGCGTGCAAGCCGAGCCCTGGGTCGTCCAGAAGGATCACGAGATTGTCGCCGTACCGCTTGCGAACGTCGAAGTACCACACGAGGAACGAGAAGAACCAGATGAAGCCGGTGCTACGTTCCTCGAAGTTGAGGGACAGGTCGGTTCTCGTATTGACAATGCGGGTCTCAAACACCAGGCCGCGATCCAGAGGCGAAGGGTCACCCGGGCGGCCGGGGTAAAGGTGGAAGCTGACCCGCAGGTCCCGTTCCTGGCTCCAGTACCGGGCGATTTCCGTCGTGATCGGTCGGGCGGCGTCCTCCAGGTCGGCGATCAGCTCCTCGGATCGTTCGATACTGGTGAGCGCCTCGACGGAAGTGCCTCCCAGTTCGAGCAACGCGAGGAAGACCCGGTCGGGACCGGTGAGCTCGCCCTTTTGTCGTCTCTGAAGCAGGGCGTCGATAGAGATGCGGCCGCTCATGATGTGCCATTCGGAGAAGTACAGGAACTTGGGCAGCAGCTTGCCCACGTACTTCTCAAAGAAGGCGTTGTCGGCATCGGTTGCGGCGGTTCGCCGGGTCTCAGGCCGCAACGAATCGCCGGCGGTGGCCTTTTGCGTTTCCCGTCTGGAAGCCGGAGGCGGCGTTTGCTCGTCCTCGCCTTCGATTTGTATCAGGCCTTGTACGGGCTCTGCCACAGCGTCAGCGTCGCTCTTCTGATTCTTGGGCGCAACTTCGCGTTGGTATGGGTCTTCTCGCTCATCCTGCCTGGCTGAAGCCGGGAGCGTATTGTGATCGCCGATCGCGCCGGCCCATTTGCGTCCCGGGTAGTAGCCCTTTTCTGTGATCACGGTTCGCGACCGAACGGCGCCCGCTCCGAGGGCGCCCTCCAGTTTCTCGACATCCGAGTCTTCGAGCTCCCAGGTGGCGATCAAGGCGTCGTCCGGGTGGCGGTCGGCGATCTTCTGATAGTCACGGCGTCGCGCCCGCGGGTACTCCATCAGCACATCGAAGTGACCCAACTCCTCCACGTCCGGATTCAGCTTGTACAAGGCTTCCAGAAGCGATGTCTTGCCCGCCCCGTTCTTGCCCACCAGGCAGGTGACCGGGCAGACGGTGAATTCCGTCGAGTCCTCCACACACCGGAAGTTCTTCACTCGAAGTCGCCGCAGTTTCATAACCGTGTTCCTCCATTGCGATGGACGTTCAACCCGCCCAAGCCGGCAGACTATGCACGTCATCGTAGCAGATACTCCGGCGGGCGTCAAATAAGCATATTCGGCAAAAGCCCGGCTGTGGGGTTTCCTGACGGCTTGTCTGCCTCACTCGGCCTGGGTATAGTGGTCCTGCGGCCTTCATTCTCGGAGAGCCGCAGATATCGGCAAATGCAAGGGAGGTTGAGATCATGAGCAACGAGCACAGCATGTCGCGACGAAGTCTGTTGAGAAGATCGCTTGGAGCCGCTGCGGCTGCATCGGTGGCGCGCAAGGGTTCGGCCGCCCAAGACGGCACTCTGCGGTTGGGCGGACCGATCTTTGAAAAGTACCAGGACCCGCAAGGCTGGATCAGTGCGATCAAGAAGCTGGGCTACTGGGCCGCCTATTGCCCGGTCGGACCCGATGCCGGCGACGACGTGGTCCGGGCTTATGAGGAGGCGGCGAACAAGGCGGGCGTTATCATTGCGGAAGTAGGTGTCTGGAACAATCCAATCAGTCCGGACGAAGCGACGCGCAAGGCCGCTCAGGAAAAATGCCGCACGCTTCTGGCCCTGGCGGACCGCATCGGGGCCCGATGCTGCGTCAACATCTCCGGCTCTCGCGGCACGATCTGGGACGGACCCGACGCCGCGAACTTCACAAAGCAGACGTTCGACATGATCGTGGAGGTAACGCGAGCGACTATCGATGCCGTGAAGCCGACGCGCACGTTTTTCACCCTGGAGATGATGGCGTGGGCCTATCCCGACTCGCCGGATTCGTACGTGCAACTGCTCAAGGCCATCGACCGCAAGCAGTTCGGCGTGCATCTGGACCCAGTGAACATCGTGTGCAGCCCGCAACGCTACTACGGCAACGGCCCGCTGATCCGCGAGTGCTTTGAGAAGCTCGGCCCCCATATCCGGAGCTGCCACGCCAAGGACATCATCCTGCGTCCGCAGCTCACGACGCACCTCGACGAGACTCGTCCAGGCACCGGCGGCCTCGACTATGCGACGTTCCTCAAGGAGCTGAGCAAGCTCCCCGGCACGCCACTGATGCTGGAACACCTATCGAAGGCCGAAGAATATGTCCAGGCGGCCGAATACACCCGAGGCGTGGCCAAGCAAGTCGGCCTATCATTCGCATGAAGACTCATGCCTCAGGCAGGCTGAGCCCGAGTCTCCGCATTCCGACTGGAAGGTCCATTCGGCGGGGGTCGTAGCACGCCGTCTTCCATTTCGAGGATTCGATCGAAGACGTCCAGCGCTCGATGGTCGTGCGTCACAACGATGACCCCGGCCTTCTGCTCGTGCGCGACCATGCGGAACAGTTCCATAACCTGGCGTCCCCGATGGCTATCGAGAGCGGCAGTAGGCTCATCGGCCAAGATCAGGCTGGGGTTGTTCGCCAGTGCTCGTGCCACAGCGACGCGTTGTTGCTGGCCGCCGGAGAGAGTGGAGGGTAGACCATGCCGGCGGTCCGCAATGCCCAGGTAGTCCAGCAACTCCAACGCTCGCTTTCGGGCCTTGCGGGGAGGGGCATCGTTGATCTCCATTGCCACTTGCACGTTTTCCAGGGCGGTGAGGAAGGGGATCAGGTTTGCCTTCTGGAATACGAACCCGATGTACTTGCGGCGAAACGCACGGAGATTGACCAGGGGCCTCGGGCCATCCAGGGTCGGGCAACCGCTGATCGTGATGCGACCGGAGGTGGGCGGGTTGACCAGACCGATAGCCGTTAGTAGAGTGGATTTGCCCGCGCCGCTTGGTCCCAGCAGGGCCACGACCTCGCCGCGTTGGACCTGGAACGACGCGTCGCGCATGGCCACGACCTCAGTGTTGCCATGGCCGTAGACCTTCGTGAGCGACTGGGCCTCCACGGCTGGAGCATCAGATCGGATGGTCGCTCTCATGCCAGAACCTCGTTGGGTTGAACGGACATCGCCTTCCAGATGCCCAGAAGGCTGGAAATGATGGAAATGGCCAGAACGATCAGTGCTAGCTGCACCAGATTCTCGTGGGTGACAGCCACACGGCGGGGAAAATAGGGAAACACCCAAAGCCCGATACAATAGGCCAAGCCGTAGCCCAGGGCGCCCAACAACAGCGCCTGTTGTAGGATCAGTGCCACGACAGTCCTGTTCCGTGCGCCCATCAGCTTGAGCATGGCGATGTCGTGCATCTTCTCCAGTGTCAGGGTGTAGAGAATGAGCGCCATGATGATAGCGGAGATGATGACCAGCAGCGTGCGGAACATGCCGAGCTGCTTGCGGTTGCGCTCGATGCTCTTGAGCATCAATTCACGCTGCGCGTCATTGGGATAGACCGTCACATCCCTCCAGGCGGACATCGCCTTCGCCGCATCGGCCGGATCGACGCCTGGCGCCACCTTCACCACGATCGCACTGACGTATTTTGTGCTCAGGGCCGTGGCCAGAGACGGAAGCTGATCCCGCAAGAAGGGCTGGGTGTTCCCCAGATCCTGCTTGGCCAACTGCGCTTGTTGTGTTTGACGCTCCAGGCGAATCGCTTCGCCCGGCGTATCATACTGGATGGCGATTGCATCGGGGACCGTGAAGAAGGCGCTTCCATCTCCCGCGGTGCTAACCATGCCCGCCGTGATGCCCACGACCGTGTAAACGTCCTTGCCCAGGGGCACGCGGTCGCCCAGACGCAGCCCCAGGATGCGGTCCGCCAGCATTTCATAGTGTGCCTGGCCCAGGGCCCGGCCGGCGATCAGGGGCAGTTCACGGCCGTCATCTTGGGGCCACGCCAATCCCTGGACGGTCATGCGCAGCGACTGGCCTTGATACTCGCGCTGGATCGTCTGGTAAACGAAGGCTCGCGCACTGGCGACGCCCGTGACCGCGTAGGGGCGATTCTCCAGGCTCCACGGAATCCGCGAAATCTCCGCAAACGGCCCGCGTGTTCCGCGCTGCACGATCCAGAGGTCGGCTTGGGCCCGGTCCAGAAAGCTCATCGCGTCCTCGGTAAAGCCCTGATAGATCCCGCCCATGCCCATGACGATCATCAGCAACATGCCGATGCCCAGGGCGGTCAGCAGGAAGCGGCTGAGCTTGTGCCGGATGTCTCGGACCGCCAGATTCATCGCGCCACCACCCGGCGAGCCGGCCGCAGTTGTTTGGCTTCGGCCTCGGTCGCCACGATGATCTTGTCATTCTCGGCCAGCCCCTGGGTGACTTCCACAAACTCCCTGCCCCTCATGCCAAGCTCGAGATTCCGCCAAGTCGCCTTGCCGTTCTCGTCCACCCAGACGCCGGCCCGGCCGCCGCGCCAGCGGACGAACTTGCCGGGAATCCGTAGCGCGTCGTCCTTCGTACCGGTGATGATGAAGACCTCCGCGCGCTCGCCCACCGCCCAGCGCGCGGGCAACTCCTCCGGCACGACATCAACCAGAAACTCCCGTGTCTCCTGGTCCACTTCGTGGCTGATGCGCAGGAGGGAACCCCGGTAGTCCGTGGGGGGGGGTCGAGCGAAACACGATCCGGGCTTTCTGGCCGGGCTTCAAAGCGGTGATGAAGGACTCGTCCACCCAGGCCGAAACCCACAGGTCCTCGGTGGAGATCAATTGATAGATGGAGGTCCCCGGAACGACGATGTCGCCCAGATTGCGGTCGCGCCGGGTAATTAAGCCGGCAAACGGACTGGAGATGCTTGCCTTGGCCAATCTGGCGCTCTGATAACCCAGGGTTCCCTCTGCCGCCACCACCTGCTTCTGCGCCTCAGCCACGGCGGCGATCGCGCTGGCTTTTTGGGCTTCGGCCACGTGCAGAGTCTCGCGGCTCTGGTCGAGGGTGGATTCGGACACGACCTGCTTGGCCCGAAGCTGTGCTTGACGATCATATTCCAGTTGGTCCAGGGCCAGAACCGCTTCAGCATTCTTTTGATTCGCCTGGGCACGCTGATAAGCCGCCTGGGCCGCCTCCAGGCTGGCCTTGGCGGTGGCCTGCTGCTCGCGCAGGTCGGAATCATCGAGACGCGCCAGGAGTTGGTCTTTGGTCACCTTGTCATTCTCATCGACCGTCAACTCCACCAGCCGACCCTGAATGTCCGGGCTGATCGTGGCCTCCGTGTGGGCCCACAAGGTCCCGGCTCCCATAACCTCGGCTTCTACAGGGCCTCGCTTGACGGCGACAACCGAGACGGTGATCGGCGCCAGTCTGACGTAATAGAAGATGGCGGCCAGAATCGCCGCGACAATCAGAAGACGCAGGATGTATCTCAGGTATTTTCTCATACGGTCCTGATGCTCATGGTCAACCTTGCTCACCCTTCACTTCCTGGCCTGTTGCCAGGCGCAGTTGCGCCAAGGCCGTGTGCAGCGAGGCCAGGGCTTGATAATAGGTGGTTTGCGCTTCGAGGAGAGCGGACTGGGCATCGAGCACGTCCACGATGGCGCCTTCACCCACATCGTATTTGTCCTGTTCCGCTTGAAAACTCTCGCGGGCCTCCGCGATCGACGTTCGCAGCGCTTCGACGCGTTGCCAGGAAGAGTGTACGTTCAGCAGGGCCGTCTCGACGTCCAGACGGACCTGCAATTCCAGCTCCCGCAGACGTTCTTGGGCGGCGGCCAGCTTCGCCCGCTGCTGACGCACTTGGGCCCCGACCTGTCCGGCGTCAAAGAGCGGTATATCCATACTGACGCCGAGGTTGGTGAGGTTGTTGAATGTATCGGCGGAGCCAGTGGTGGGCCCAACGGCCCAGCGGCCGCCATACGATCCCTGAAGCGAGACCGTGGGCCAGTGCCCGGCTCGCGCGACATCCACTTGTCGGGCCTGGGCCTCCAGAGCGGACTTGGCGCCAAGATAGTCGGCACGTCCCGACCAAGCCGCCGCCACCGCTATCTCAAAGTCTGGAACCGAGGGCTCCCGCTCCAGGTCCAAGTCTCCCTGAGGGGAAATCGCTTCGGTGTGTTCCGCCAGACCGAGGACCGTGGCCAAGGTGCGCTGCTGGATGGCGAGCGTGTTCTTCTCCTGCACCAGCCTCTGTCGGACATCCGCCAGACGAACCTCCGAGCGCAGGCGATCCACCTTGGTGGCCTTCTCGGCTATGATCTGGGCCTTGACGTTCTTGAGATGCTCCTCCAGTGCTCCCAGAGAGAATTCCACGGAGGCAACCACGTGGCGCTGCGCCAGGATGTTGAAGAACGCGCTGGAGACATTGAAGACGAGCTGCTCGCGGCTTCTCGCCAGATTATGACCGGCGGCCTGTTGGAGCAGGTCGGCCGCACGCATCTGGTTCACGAGCCGCCCGCCCGCAAAGATCGGCATCCGGAGCACCAGGCTCCCGGATGCGATATCATCGGTCAGGACTCCCGTTCCACCCGGCTGGCCCCCCGGAGCCAACGGCTGTTCATGGAGATAATGGGCGTAGCTGCTCGACAGGCTCAGGGTGGGCAGCCGCTGGGCCCAGGCATACTCATATTGGGCTTGGGCCGCCTGGTAGTCCCACCTGGTGGCTGCCGTCTCGGGATTATTGGCCAGTGCAATTCTGATGGCCTCCGCCAACCCCAACGGTCCTTCCGGCGGTCTGGCGGAAAGCAGGCCCGCACCCTGGGCTGCACCCCTTGGCTTCGGGATAGCCACGGGCTGATATGGATCGGTGGGAGACGACAACGTGCAACCCCCAAGCGCCAGCACAGCGAGAAGGGTGTATATCTTCCTCACGGTTCTCCTACGGTATCTTGGTTGTTGTCCCCGGGTCCGGGTTCGGGATGGCCATCCCCGACCATCCCGAAGCTGTCGGAACAAAACGGCATCGTCATCGTGGACGGCCGACGTAAGGCGAATCGCACAACCCACATACTTCAACTTTCCTGCCGGCTCACCTTAAAATCCTGGCGCTCCCGATCCCAGGTGCGATGAAGGAATCCCCTTTGCTCCAAGTCGCTCAGGGCGCGAGCCAGCTCATCCGCCGCCACTCCCAGGTATTGACACAGTTCCGATTGCGCGACAGGGCGCCCTCTCTGCTTCAAAATGGCCATGATCCCGTCCTCGCGGTCCAAGTACCTCTGCAACGCCTGTTCCGGGTCCTCGGCAACGTCTGTGCTGCCGGGACGTGTAGCCGGAGCGGTTGCGCCGGATGCCGGCGGCGCGGGCGGCTCGCCACCGGAGGGGGTTCCCGGCACCTCGTCCTCAGGCGGCAACTTGCCGCGCAGGAGCAATACCAGCACCGTGACTACAACTACTGCCGTGACCAGAACTATGGCGAGGACGCCAATCCACACGATCCACGGGGCGATTCCGGCATGACCGTACTCATGAGCTTCCGCCAGAATCTGCGGGAGTAGAACAACAACGCCATTCATCATCTGGCGCCCAGTGCTTGCCCTTGCGTCAATGAGCGCAACCACGCCAGCCACAACCTTTCTGTCCCCGGCATCCGCCGTTGGCATGTTTGGCGCATGTGCCCGCCATGTCGCATACGCCGTCATTGTTTTTGTCTGAAAAAGCCGGACATGTCGTGCAGCCTCCGCAACAACCTGCTGGCTCACATGCTTGCGTCGTGCCTTCAACCGACTGCGCGGTTGCGCTGGGCGCGCCTGCAGCCACCGATCCGGAGCCTTGGGCGTACCCATACACGGCCCACGCCGCCAAGACGGCCAATGCGACTACTGCTACCAACAATCCACTTCTGCTCATGTTCGATCTCCTTTCAATCATTGTCTCTACTTGGCATCGCCGGGACCGTCCCCGGCGGACATGTGACTCGACTCTGTGGAATCGCCTCGCATCAGGGCGGGCCCCATGCACCCGCTGTGTCGGCGAATCATGTCAAACAACTCTTTCTGCTGCTCGGCTGTCAGGACTTCCTTCTCGGTCAAGAGTTGCTCGATGACGAGTTCCTGCATCCGGCGCTGACCGGCGAGGATTTCTTCTTGCTTCGTGGCGATCTCCGTGCGATCCGTTCCAGCGGAGGCGACCAGATCAATCAGTTCCGCGCGCTTGCGCTGGGTTTCTTGGCAGAGAGCCTGTGAGGCTTGGCGGAACTGGGCCAGACGCGGCTCCAATCGCTGGCGTTGCTCATCCGTCACGGCAAGGCTGCGATACAGGGGGCACCAGACGGCTCCCTCGCCGCCCTTGTGGCCGCAACCCTCCCAGGCGGGCCAATGTCCTCCTACCGTTTGCGCAGCCCAAACGCCCGCGAACCCGATATTCAACGCTACCGACAGCACGATCAACAGAAACGCGTATTTCTTCACCATAGTCAGTATCCTCTGTCACTCGACGCAAGGGCCAGGTAACTATCCGCCAACGATCCCTCGGGTGCATCGGCCAGATAATCCAGGTTGTACACAGCCAGCGGATCGGCTTGCACCGCCGTCTGGGCGGTCACGGTCTGCGACACCGACCGCCCCATATACGAGCCGGCGGCCAGACCGAAGACCAACACGGCGGCGGCAGCGACCTTGAAAGCCCAAGGCCGGGATGTGGGCAACCTGTGCCCAAGACGGATTGCATTCCGTTCCATCTCGGCGTTTTGGCGTTCTCGCGCCTTGGCCATGATCTGCCAAGCCAAGTTCGGTGGAGAGGGTGGGACTTCGACGACTCGTAAGGCTCGCTCCAACCTGTGGAAGCTCTCCAAAGCGGCCTGGCACGACCTGCATTGTGCTAAGTGGCGTTCCATAGCCGTCCGGCTCTTCGGAGATAACTCCCCGTCGAGGTAAACGCCCAATTGCCTTCGAACTCTCGAACACGAGAACATACGAATGACCTTTCTGTACACTTAAACGACTCGCAAGCGAAAAACCCCCGCGCACGATCAAGAATCTTTCCACGTCTTCAGAGTCGCCTGGAGATGGTCACGACCACGAGCCAACAGGCGTTCGACAGCCTTCGGTGTCGTCTCAAGGGCTGATGCGATGTCCTGATAACTCAGACCTTCGTAATACCGCAGCACGACAGCGAGCCGCTGCTGTGGGGGCAAAGCAGCGAGAGCAGCACGCACCGCTTCCGCGTCCTGTCGTCTCTCCATCTCGCCGAGGGCGTCTGGCCCGGAGTCAGACACGTCCGGCATCGTATCCAGACATCGCGGTAGCTTCTTTTTCGCCCGATCCAAGCACAGGCGGGAGATGATTTGGTGAAAGTAGGTTTTGAAGGAGCAGGTCGGCTGGTAGCGCCCAGCGGCCGTCAAAAGTCTCAGAAAAGCGTCCTGCACCACGTCCTCGGCCTCGTGCCGGTCCCCCAGAAAGCGGGAGGCGATGGCCCAGGCCAGCTTTTGGTGCCGAAGAACAAGTTGGTCAAAGGCGTCCAAGTCACCGCTGGCGAGAGCCTGCATCAACTGTTCGCTCGATGCGTGTTCCTGGTTGCTCATAGGACGAGGGTTGAAACGGCGGCACCCATCAGCACCACCCAGAGAATGTCCACCTTGAGACGCAAGGCGGCAAATGCCGCCAACGCCAACACAGCAGCCGGAATTGACCATGATGCAGCAATGCCGAAGTTGATGGCCACGGCCACAAGCAGTCCAACGAAGGAGGCAAGCACGCCGCGAATCGCCCGCCGAAACCAAAGCGAGTGTTGCAGACGGTCGAAGTACGGAACCGTCACCAGCACCATCAGGAATGACGGTGTGAAGATGCCAATCGTGCCGACGAGAGCGCCCAGCACGCCCGCGACCTGATAGCCGACGAACGTGGCCGTGATGACAATCGGCCCCGGCGTCACTTGGCCCAGAGCGATGCCGTCCATGAATGTCCTGCTATCCAGCCAGTGATGCACGTCCACAACCTCATGGAGCATCAGTGGCACGGAGGCGAAACCGCCGCCGAAAGCGAAGATGTCCACCTTGAGCATCAGCGTGGCCAAGTCGAATAGTGGACGGTCGAGCAGATACAGAACCACAAGCCCGGCGGCAACCAGCACTGCCAGTAATCCGGCGAGGGCGAGTGTTTTCATCTCGATGTCAGGGCTACCAGCGATGGAAGTTCTGGCGGGAGGGTTGACCCCTTGGTACAGCAGGATACTCAGCATGGCCGAGGCGACAATGGCGACAATCGGGCTACCGTGGAGAACGAGGAATGCCGCTGCGCCCGCCGCCAGGATTGCGTCCCGCCTATTCCTGATTGAACTCCGGCCAAAGTTCAGCGTGGCGTTGACGACGATGGCGATCACGATCACGCGCAGGCCGTGAAATGCCCCAAGCACCGGCTGAAGGTCCCGCCCCGCCTGGTACGCTGCCGACAGGCCGACCATGAGTGCAAAGGCGGGCAGGCCGAATCCCACGAAGGCGGCAAGAGCACCGAGCGATCCGCCGGCACGAAGTCCGACATAAGCCGCCGTCTGCATCGCCGTCGCGCCGGGAATGGACTGGCACAACGCTGCGCCGTCCTCGAAGGTCTCTTGTGAGAGCCACCGGTTCCTTTTCACCGCCAAGTCGCGGATGTATGCGACCATTGCCGGTCCACCGAACGCCGTCACGCCGAGGCGAAGAAACGCCAAGAACAGACGGACGGTCGGCACACGCGTCCTCGGTTGGCTCAGCCTGGCGGTCGTCGGTATCTCGTTGATGGTCACTTGGCCGTTGTTCACAAGAAGCCTTTTCTACTCATCCAGCCGCAACAACCCGTCGGCTGTTTCGCGCCATCGAGCCAATACCTTCTCGTTGATGCGATAGTGAACGAAATATCCTTGCTTACGAGCCGTGACGATCCCTGCGTCCCGTAGGACCCGCAGGTGCTGTGAAATCGCCGCCGGCGTCAGTTCGAGCGAACGCGCCAGGGCGTTCACACAGAGACACCGGCGCTTGAGCAACTGGATCATGCGCACCCGCGTGTCCACCGACATAAGCCTGAAGATCCGAGCCAGTTTCTCTGAATCGCCCATGACAAACCCTGCGATTAAGTATCCACGCGGATACTTTATTGCGTGTGCCACAGGAGGTCAAGAGAAAACGGGCAATAGAAATGGAACTTGTTCCGAGCACCGTCGAATGGGCGAGCCGCTGTCTTCGTCGCCGTGAGCATAGTCAAACGGGTCCGACATGACGGACGACAAGGCATTCGTCCGGATCATTGGGTCAACTCATGCCGGGGTTATCGCGTGTAGCGCCTGTGCCGCGGTGAACGGCGCGGTTGCCGTAGCGGTCGCGGATTTCATCGACGGCTTTGTCGAGCCTTTTCAGTTTCTCCTCCTCGGGGTCGCGAAAGAGCAACTGCTGGCCGGCCTGCTCCGGCGCCAGGCCCGATACGCCGAAGCCGAGCAGACGCAGCGGCCCGCCGGAGCGGGAGTGCCACTGGCGAAAGACGCGCTCGGCAATTTCCCACAGGGTCTTCGTGACGTTCGTCGCCTCGCTCAGGGTGGCGCTCCGCGTCACGGTGCGGAAATCGCCGTAACGCAGCTTCAGAGTCACCGTTCTGGCCTTGAGCTTTTCTTGGCGCAGCCGCTGGGCGACTTCCTCCACCTGTTCCAGCAGCACGCTCAGCAGGATCGTCGCGTCGCTGATATCCGTTGCGAATGTCTGCTCGCTGGACAGGCTCTTGCACTGGCGGTCCGGCTCGACCTCCCTGTCGTCCTCGCCCCGGGCAAGCCTCTGCAGCTCGGCGGCCCCGTTGCCGACAATCGCCGCAAGCTCGTCCACGCTGCCCGCGCGAAGCTGACCGATCGTGTGGATGCCGTGCGATTTCAGAGCGTTCTCCGTGACCTCCCCGACGCCCCAGATCTTTCCGACCGGCAGGGGATCGAGAATCTGCTGCTTATTCTGCTCCGTGATGATGACGAATCCATCGGGCTTGTTCAGGTCGGACGCGAGCTTGGCGAGGAATTTGTTCGGCGCGACGCCGACGGAGGCCGTCAGGTGCGTTTGCTCCAGGATGGCCTTTTTGATGGCCTGGCCGATCTGCTCGGGGGTCCCGAACAGGGCGACGCTCGCCGTGACATCGAGAAAAGCCTCATCGAGCGAAATGGGCTCGACGAGAGGCGTGTACCGCTCGAAGATAGTCCGGATGGTGTGTGAGACTTCGGCGTAGCGGTCCATCCGGACGGGCAGGAGAATCGCGTGAGGGCAGCGCCGGATCGCCTGTGCCGTCGGCATCGCGCTATGGACGCCGAACTTGCGCGCCTCGTACGAGGCGGCGCTGACCACACCCCGCCCGCGCGGGTCGCCGCCGACGATCACCGCCTTGCCCTTGAGCTCCGGATGGTCGATCTGCTCCACCGAAGCGTAAAACGCGTCCATATCGACGTGGATGATCTCACGGGCCTTGTTCATGACTTCACCGGCAACCACATTGCCCTGCGATTCTACCAGAACGCCCGCTACGAATACAGCCCGATCTGATAGGCTCTGGGACGATGGTGCACGACAAAGAAGTGGCGGGTGGCATCGTCAAGCCCGAAGGGCTTAGCGATGGTCCTTCTGTGGCGAGGGTATCTTGCCCTTGCACTTCGGGGCCAGGGCGCATCGCACCCTGACAAAGCGAGGCCAAGATGGCCTCGCGACGCAAGGGCGAGACGCCCTCGCCACGAAGAACGCTGTCGCCGGACCTTGATACTGCCACTCACAACCTCTCGCCTGCTCTACCGGAATCTTGTCGTACCTCCCGTGCAATGCGAGTTTGATCTTTCGTGACACTGTGGATATGCTGGAACGCAATCACAGCTTGAAAGCTCCGGAGAAGTCGATGAATACTGAGAAGGCGTGCAGCATGTCCTTACGCCCCAGAGTCTATCTCGCTAGCCTGGGAGTGGCGCTTTGTCTGTTCAGCGCGGGCAAAGCCGTCGCTCAGTTGGAGGTGGAGATTGTCCTGCCGCAGTGCGGGCACCCGCATCTGGCGTGTACGGCGGAGGAATTGGGGCGACTGCGGCAGGCATATCGCAGCCGGGGCGCCGAGCATGATGCCGTCGCCGCGTGCGTGACGGATGCCCAGCGATTCATCGCCGACCCGATCAACTTTCCGCCGCGGGGCGGGCAGCACAATCAGTGGTATCAATGCGACCAGTGTCAGGTCGCACTGCGAATGATCGATGCGACCCACCACGAGTGCCCGAAGTGCAAGAAGGTCTACTCCGGGCCTCCCTATGACGACGTGATCTTCGCGCACGAGCACGAGCGCAACCTCCAGCGGATGCAGACGGCCGCGTGGGCGTATGCCATATCGGGCGACAAGAAATTCGCCGAATACGCCGCCCGGGTCCTGCTCGGCTATGCTGAACGATACTCGCAGTACCCCTATCATGACAATTCGACGAAGCCGGACCCCGGCCGGGAGCGAAAGACCGGCGGGCACCTGTTCGAGCAGACGTTGAATGAAGCGGAAAGCCTGGCGACCAGCATCGGGCCGGCCTACGACCTCATCCACGACTGCAACGTGCTCTCGCCGGCCGACCATCAGAAGATCCGCGATGGCCTGCTGCTGCCGATGCTCAGGACCATCGACAACTACAAGGCGGGCAAGAGCAACTGGCAGAGCTGGCACAATGCCGCGATGCTCTGGGGCGGCGTCCTGGTCCACGACCCGAACTGGGTCCAAAAGGCGATATCAGACAGGGAGAATGGGTTCACTCACCAGATGGAGGTCTGCGTCTCGAAGGAGGGGATGTGGTACGAGAACAGTTGGGGCTACCACTTTTACACGTTGCAGGCGCTGATTTGCACGACGGAGGCGGGCCGGCGGCTGGGCCTGGACCTGTGGGGACAGGAGCGGCTCAAGAAGATGTTCACGCTGCCTGCCTGTTACGCGATGGCCGACGGGATGCTGCCGCGATTCGGCGACGATGTCAATTCGTCGGTGCACAGGGTCGGCCGCCTGTTCGAGCCGGCCTACCACGCCTACCGTGACCCGCAGCTTCTGCCTCTATTGGGCACGAGGCCGAGCTTTGAGAGCGTGCTCCTGGGCCGGTCCATCGGGGCATCCACGGAGCCGCCGGCGCTGCAAAGCATGGTCTTTGAAGATGCGGGCCACGCGATTCTCAGGGCCCCACGTCCGGCGGGCTTGACGGCGGCCGTGACGTTCGGCCCCTACGGCGGCTTTCACGGGCATTACGACAAGCTGAGCTTCGTCCTCTTCGGCTTTGGCAGGGAGCTTGGCGTCGATCCCGGCCGCGCGGCGAGCCAAGCCTACCGCCTGCCCATTCACTCGAACTGGTACAAGGCCACCATTTCGCACAACGCCGTCCTGGTGGATGGGCAAAGTCAGAAACCCGCTGCCGGCAAACTGGAGCTGTTCGACTGCAAGGACAGTTACACCGCCGTGGCGGCAAGCTGCCAGGATGCATATCCCGGCGTGCAGCACAGGCGTCTGCTCGTCCTCACCGGCGCGTACCTGCTCGTCTTCGACGAGCTGCATTCGGATGCGGACCGCCGGTTCGACTGGCTGTACCACAACAAAGGGACCCGCGCGATCTGCGATCAGGCCCGGGACGGTGCGACTCCGGCGACTGACCACCCGGGCGGCGAATACATCCAAGATGCCAGGCACGGCACGACTGACGATCCGATTCGGGTGCGGTTTGAGGATACAAGAGTAACGACGTGCCTGACCATGGCCGCCGGGCCGGGCACGGTTGTGACGATCGGCGACGGGGTCGGCGCCTCGGTGGATGATCGGGTTCCCATGGTCATAATGGGGAGAAAGGGGCGGGATTTGTATTTCGCGGCGGTGATCGAGCCGGTGCGAACGGGCGATACGCCCCAGGTTACGGACCTTCGGCTCAGTGAAACCGCCGACGGCCGGACAATCGCCGTGGAGCTTGCCGGCGGCTCCGATACCTTCAGAATCGGCCCAAATAACGCGTTTTTAGCCAGCCTGTCACAAAAGCCCTGATTTTCCATTCTCGGACGTTGCACGATCCGGTCGGCCGTGGTAGAATATGACGGGAATTCGGGAACACGCCGGGATTCCCGCGCATCTTGCTTTGGATCAGGAATACGGGCGCTGATCGGCAGTATTGGGCCTCGAGAGGAGTACAGACATGAACAGGCGAAGGGCGTTCACACTCATTGAGTTGCTGGTTGTCATCGCCATCATCGCGGTCTTGATGGCCATACTGATGCCTGCCTTGAGCCGGGCCAAGGAACAGGGCAAGCGGGCGGCGTGCCTGAACAACCTCAGGGAGCTGACGCTCGGCTGGCTCATGTACGTGGACGAAAACGGCGGCAAGCTCGTCAACGGCGCCGCCGGTTTCAGTAACACCAACCAGTCGTGGGGCGACCACAGGAACGAGCTTGCCTGGGTGGATACCTACGACAACAGCAACTGGGATGTCCAAATCGCCGGGATAAGGAGAGGGGCTTTGTGGCCTTATGTGAAGAAGGAGGATTTGTACCGATGCCCGACGGGGCGGCGAGGTCAGGCGCTGACGTATTCCCTCATGTTCTCCATGAACGCCGTCAACCATCCCTGGACCCAGGGTGTAAAAGGCGCGCACGTCAAGAACATCACGGAGATCAAGCCGAACACCGCTATGAGACTGGCGTTCATCGATGAAGGATACATGACTCCGGATGCGTACGCCGTTTGGTATCGTCAGGAGTGTTGGTTCGATAATCCTCCGGTCCGGCACGGGGACGGAACGACTGTATCCTATGCGGATGGTCACACGGAGCACTGGAAGTGGAGAGGCAGCGACACGATCTCGCATGCCAGGGATTATGAAAACAAGATGCCCGACACCGCTTGGCAGCCGCAGACGGAGGATGGGTTCAAAGAACTCTACCAGATGCAAAGAGGTTGCTGGGGCAGCCTCGGTTATACACCCACTCATTGACGGCGGGACAATCAGGGATTTGCACGACCCGGTGACGGATCGCTCGCCCGCCAGTTGTCGGGATCATTGCCATAAGTGCCCGGACCGGTCCGGCTCAACGAGTAACCATGGCCGTCCGGTTGTACCGGCCAGGGGTCCACGCCCTCTGGGAAATCTCCCGGATGTGAGCCGTCGCTGTATACTACCCGGTCCACTCGAATCCAGGTGGGATTGCCTTTTCCATCCGGGTCGGCAGGCTTGCTCAGCTCAATCTTCTCTCCGCCGTCGGCCAGATTGCCTATGCCCCAGGCGAGGATCTTCCCACCCGCAGGGGCTGTGTACTTCGAGCTGAACATGGCCACATCCTTGACCAGCAGCAAATACTCTCCGGCGGCAAGCGTCACGGGCGGGTCCGTCGGGAATAGCAGCTCAATGCTCGGGTTCTCCGGATTGTCCGTGAATCGCCAGGGAAGCTCTCTATCGGCATCGTACAGCGTTACAGGCTGGCTGCTGATATTGACCAACTCCACGTACTCCGCATCGGCAGGTGCATCCGGGTGGTACATGATCTCATTGATTACGACAGGCCCGACCTGCGGGGCGGCATTGGCGGCGCCAGGCGTGGCCTTACTCAGGGCCACGAAGTTGTACGTGCCTGTGCTCTTTTGATAGCGGCCAAGAGTAACTCCCGCCTCAGAGGCATCGAACTTCTCCTGCTCGCTGTAGCCGGTCATCACTCCCGCAGAACCCGAGTGGAGATACACAGTCTCGCCAGTGCGGCTGAGGGCAAAGGGCTTCTTGCAGCCTGGATCGCTGCTATTGCCGAAGTGCTTATCCTCATAAAACACCTTGTATCCACCGCCAGGGATGCTTGTGCCGTCAGCGATCCTGTACTTGGTCAGATCGTTGGCATCATCACTGAGGAACCAGCCTCCGATGTCGATTGTTGCAGTAGTCGTGTTGTACAGCTCGATCCAGTCGGGCCCGCTTCCCTGGGAGTTGGCCAGCAGCTCATTGATGACCACCGAGCCAAGAACGGGCACCTGTCCGCTGTCGTCAGTACCCGGTGAGCCGCCTGCATGAGCGCTGGGCCGCCAGGCACCCTTACTGCCGTAGCTGTTCGGGTCTGTGGTTTGGGGGCTTCGCACCGTCAGAGAAAATCCCAGGCCATCCGTGATATCGAACCAGTTGTCTTCATAGTGGAAATCATGAATCACTGCCCCAGCCGCATCGAGCAGCTCGATCCGCTCTCCGGCATTGCTCAGACTGCCTGCATACTGCCCCACGACAGGCAAACCTGAGCCGTACTTGGCAGCAAATGCGGCCGCATCCTTGACCACCAGGCAGTAGGCATTCGGCGCCAGATCGAAGCTGGGGAAGGTGAAATCCACGCCGTTGGAGAACTTCACCAGGTTCAGATTGATCTTGGCCGAGCCGATATTGGTCAGCTCGATGAACTCGGTATTGGGATCATCAGGATTGCCGGTGTTGGCCGGATGGTACATGATCTCGCTGATCCGCAGGCTCTCGGCCACTGGCCCGACGGCAAACACCGCTTCATTCAACGCGCTCCAGGTTGTGCCGCTGAGCACGCGGGCCTTCACCCAGATGCTCTTGGTGAGCGTGGCAGGGGAGGCGTACTGGATGGCCGTCGGCGCGACGCCGCTGGGGTTGGAACTGCCTCCTTTGGGAGTGGCGGTCAGCTCCACCGACAGCAGGAAATCCGAGCTTGTGGTTCCCTGGTTGAGAGCCTGAATGGCCAGGAGATTGTCTCCCTCCCGCAGTGCGTTGAGATAGCCGCTGATGTCGAAATCCTCAAAGACGATCGCATCGCTGTCGAGATGGCTGCCTGACGCTCCGGAGTTCCACGTTGGCGTGCCGTCGGCCAATGCCCGTTGGACCTCGGTGCCGTTGACGTAGGCGACGAACCCGTCGTCATAACGCACCCTGAGGGTCAGCTTACTGATATTCTGCAAGCCGGCACGCGTCAGAGTGAACGGAATGCGGATGTAGCAGGAGGAGTTCTTGCCGTACATGGCGTCGCCCACATTGATGCGGAAGTAGGTCTCGTAGCCGGTGCTTCGCTCGTATCCGACGCCGCCGGTGCCGCTGATCCAGGTGGAGTCGTCGAAGGGTTGGCCGCTCTTCCACGCCTGCCCGATATCGCTTGTGGGCACGAGCACTCGTTTCGGGGCGTCCTCTCTGACAAGCGTGTTCGTGCCGGTTGTCTGTGCCGGAACCGTGGCGGGCAAGCGCGGGTCGATGCCATCGAGGGTGTACCAGATGGTGTCAGCGGCGGTCATGGAGAGTGCGGCTCCAGTCGGGATGTAACCCCCGTGCTGGTACGAGCCGTTGATGCGAAAGACCGGCGCATCGATCGCGGGATAGAGTCCGGCGTTGCGGAACTGGCCTAGGACGATGCCTGGACGCTGCACCATGTACGTGTTGAGAATATAGTCCCGTTCCGCTCGCCATTGGGTGATGGTGTAGGGTGTGCCGCCGGTGGCGACGTCGCCCCACCGGGCGGATTCGTCGAGCATCGGCAATTCGATTGAGGCGGCCAGCTCGGCGTAGGAGGCGGCCGCCCTGTTCTGCTCGGGATGTGCGGCGTCCCACTGGGGCCGGCTGGGGTCGGCGTACAAGGGCCCGCCATCGAAGAACGCACGGCGGATGTGGTCGGCGAACAACATGCGGAAATCGGCATTGTTCCGAAGCTGCCCGTATGGCTCGGCAATGCCGTTGGTCACGCCGACGACGTTTTCCGTGAGGCTGGAGTCCAGGCCGGAACCAAGAACAAGGTCCATCACCCATTCCGTATCCCAACTGAAGAACTTGAACCCTGAAGTATCGACGCGATTCATCGCGGCAAACCAGTTCTTGTGGGGCCAGTCCGTATTGCCGACAAAGAAGTTGACGATCAGATAGTCAATGTAGTCGTCCACGTCGATGTAGTCTTTGTAATTGGGGTTGCGGGTGCCGTCGGGATTGTTGCCCTGGACGCGCTGGTAGCCTTCATTCGTCTGAACGCCCTGGCGGACGGCGTTCAGCATGGCGCCCCAGGAATCGCCCACACTGTCGCCGGTGGGCGCCGTTACGTGGAAGCTGTCCCAGTCCTGCTTGTCACCGCCGAAGTACGAGGCGGCGAAGGATGCATCCGGCCGCTCCACGGGGTTGTAGAGCCCCCAGTACACGCCGTTGATGTACAAATGCACGTAGATGCCGTGTGGCTGGACGCACCCAAGAGCGATTCCCAGCCTGCGCGAGTACTCGTCGCGCAGATACTGGGATTTCTCCCTGCCATAGACGTAGCCGTCGTTGAACTGGGCCCGCAGGACCAGTTGATTGAACTGCTGCGCTGCCGCGTCGCCGAACAACGGATACTGAAGGCTTGTCTGTCCGTAGATGCCTTTGAACAGCAGGCGGAAGCTTTTCTTGCGGTAGGGGTCCTGCCGTCCGACGTCTCCCTCCATCCGGATGCCGCAATTGGCGTGGGATCCTTTGCTGCTGTCCGGCCAGATGAGCTCCAGCGACGCCGGTCGCTCATAGGCCGTGCCACGTGAGGTTGCATGCGAGTAGATGCCGTTGGTCGAGCCGAAGAGGTCATCGGCCCGCATGACGAGCGACATTGTCGGAATCGATGTGAGGCCCTGCTTGATCTGCTGCAGGTTGGGAGTGACAATCCGCGAGTCCATGGTGTAATCCGCAGTGGCCCCTCCCCACGTGGCCGGGAAACCGGCCGCACCGGCCGACTGGCGCGTCACCTGATCGATGAAGATGTAGGTTTGCGTGACGATCGGGCTGGGTCTCCACCCCTTTTCGACGGCCCTGGCCCGCAGGCATGCGGTCTTGCTGATCTGGATCGGGCCCGAATACACGTGTCCGGTCAGGGAGCGGCCGCCTTCCTTCGCCGGCTCGCTGCCGTCGGTCGTGTAGTAGATGGTGGCATCGGGAGTCCTACAGGCGATGATGACGCTGAACGCCTGATCATAGAAGCCGTGCTCCGGGCTGATCTCGATGTCGCCCACCATGCCCTCGTAGGTCTGCTTATTGGGTGCCGCCGGCGTAAAGTCACTCAGGAACTGCCACTCCCCGGTGCCGTCGGGATAGCGGCCGAACGAGACATTGGGACTCTGCGGCCCGAACTCGATGCTGTCAATCAGCGTCCGGCCGTCGGACTCGAACAGGTACAGGGCGTCGCCATCGGCATCCAGCCTGAAGTTGGCGTGGAGCCCAGCGCCGGTCCCGCCGGCATCGGCCCAAATGACCAGAAAACCTTTTGCAGGGATCGTTGTTGCCGTCGGCTTGTTGGTGGGGATCTGCCACTGCGTCGGTACGTCGAAATCGTTTGTCAGGTACAGGCCGCCGACATCGACGGGCGAGTCCGACTCGTTCCAGAGCTCGATCCAGTCCTCGTAGCGCTGCGTCTGGGGGACAGGCACGGCCGAGCTGTTCGAGGCCATAATCTCGTTGATGCAGATGGGGACATTGGGCTCGTCGTCGTCGCCCTGGTTCTGCGCCATGACCTGATTCAAATTGCCCTGGCAGAGGGCCAACAGGGCTGCCAGCGACCCTAAGAGACAGCGACTTCGAGAATTGCCCATTATTCATCCTTCCTCACTGCGGCTACCGCCGGCCGGGCCCCCATCTGCCACCCGGTCACGTACCTCGCATACGAAAATTATGCCTGACGCAGGATTATTCTACCGTATTTGCCCGCCCGGGGTCAATGCCATTTCCCGGTCCGGCCCGCTCGAGCCAGCGCGTGTACGACAAGATTGCGGCAGACCAAGCGGGAAATTCCGGGTGGCATCGTCAAGCGCAGCTTGGCGATGGCTTTCTTGGGATACGGTGCAGCCATCGCCAAGGCGTGCCGGCCTTGACGATGCCACCAACGCGAAATCAGTCCTTCTCGCGGATGCCTTGATCGTCACTTCACAACGGGCGTGAGGACGATATTCCGATAACTGATGGAGGTATGGTCACCCTGGAGGTAGATGGGGCCGGGCTTGAGCTCATCGGACCACAAGGCGCCGCCGGTGCAGCCGAGCAGCGGTTGGTTGTCGATGATCGTCTTGCCGTTCAGCACGATGGTCGCGTGCCGGTCGACGAGAGTCATGTCCAGCGTCTGCCATTGTCCGGGGGGTTTCTCCGCGCTCACGGTGGGCGTGATCCGGCTGTAAATGCCGCCCATGTTGTGCGGGTCGAGCTTTCGGCCGTAGGAGTCGCTGACCTGGACCTCGTAGATTCCGCGCAGGTAGACGCCGCTGTTCTCACCCTTGGCGACGTTCACCTCCAGCTTCAGATTGAAGTCCTCGAACTCGGCGACGGTGCGCAGGTTCCCGTAGTTGATGTGGGGCTTACCCTCCTGCTGGGCGGCGTTGTTGACCAGGACCCCGTCTTTGGCCGACCAGCCATTCGTGGCACGCGGCTCGACCAACTTCCACCCCTCAAGGTCTTTCCCGTTGAACAGCATGATCGGCTTGCCGAATTTGACCTTCGACAGGTCCGGCTTGGGGGGCACGGGAGGAATCCGCTTGCCGGTGAAATTCGCCGGTGTGGTTTCGGACCCATCGGGCCGCTTGGTGACTGTGGTGAGCTTGAGGGCATCGCCGTCAACGGTCGCTGTGATCGTCTCGATGCTTTTCAAGGGTTGGCCTTTATCGTCCCGCTGTCGCGATTCCTGGATGCGGGTGATGACGAGCTTATCGCCTTCCATTTTGACGCCGTCGACGGGCAGGACGCTGCCGCCGCCCCAGAGGATGCTGGCGGAGAGCTTGCCCGCCTCTTCGGTGACGCCGAGCCAGCCGGCCGCACCGCCGGGGATCGTCAGTGCCCAACGTCCGACAAAAGGATTGGCGGCCCCGGCGATTGCCGTACAGGCGATCGACAGGCCTAGCAGAACCAACGCGCAACGAGTGCTTCTGTTCATGAGATGTCTCCTTTCATTCCTGCAAACCCGGGACTACTACGCAGTCCGGCTGCCATAGATTACCGCCGCAGCGGCAACAGTTCAACACGCGGCACGCTTCTTTTGCCCTTGAACCGGCGGTCCGGCGGTGCATATAATGCAGGCTCCTTGGAGGGGCTGTGCGTCCGTACGCCGGGGTCATATCTGCACGACGGCGGATATGCCTGTGTGGCGGACGCCCGGATTGTCACTGGTGTTCTTTTCGCTTGTGCTTTTATGCGTGACTTCAGCAAGACAAAACGCGTGGTCATCAAGATCGGGACCAATACTCTCGCAAAGGACAGAGGGATCGACGCGGGGTATTTCGTTGGCGTGGCGGCCCAGGTCAAGGCGCTGCTCGATGCGGGCCGGCAAGTGGTTGTCGTGACCAGCGGAGCCATCGGCATGGGGGCCGGACAGCTCCGCATCACTGAGAAACCCAGGGAAATGAAGATGCGGCAGGCCTGTGCCGCCATCGGCCAGCCACTGCTGATGCAGGAGTACCGCAGGGCTTTCACACAGCACGGCGTGCAGGTCGCCCAGGTCCTGTTGACTGCGGAGGTGCTGAGCAATCGAAAGACGTACCTGAATCTGCGCAACGCGATCGAGACGCTGCTCGGCCTTGGCGTGGTGCCCGTGCTCAATGAGAACGACAGCATCAGCACGGCGGAGATCGGCACGGCGTTCGGCGACAACGACCGGCTCAGCGCCCTCGTCGCCAGCAAGATTGACGCCGACCTGCTCATCATGCTCACGGACATCGACGCCCTGTACGACAGGAATCCGAACGAGCACCCGGACGCCCGGCCGATCCCCGTCGTTTTCGAGATCACCGACGAGATCGTCCGCAACGCCGGCGGCAAGGGCTCGGCCCTGTCCACCGGCGGGATGAAGACGAAGATCGAGGCGGCCAAGATCGCCGCCAACGCCGGCTGCCGCATCGTCCTGGCCAACGGACGCGAAAGAGACATCATCACCCGCATCATGGCCGGCGAGGCGCTCGGTACGATCTTCATGCCCAAGCGAAAGCTCAGCAACCGCGCCCGCTGGATCCTCAACAGCCAGCCCGCCGGCACGATTCGCATCGATGATGGCGCCCTGAAGGCCCTGCGAAATCATAAGAGCCTGCTGCCCAGCGGCGTCACCGGGGTTGAGGGCTCCTTCGAGTCCGGCGAGGTCGTCCTGCTCAATACCACCGCCAAAGCCGTCACCAGTCTCAGCAGCGTTCAGCTCAAGACCGTGGCCGGCAAGCACAGCACGGAAATCAAAAAGCTCCTCGGCCCCAAGCACCGCGACGTTGTCGCTATCCCGGAGGATATCATCTTTCTGGACTATTGAGGACCCTGGGCGTGACCGCAGAAGATGTAAATCATGAATCCTCTCGTCAATGGCGCAGAGCATACATGGTTGAAACCATCCTTCTGCTTGTCTTGGCCGCAGCACCGTTCGCCGGGCATTTCTGGCTCCTTCATGTCGAGTACGTGGGCGGCCTGAACAACAGCGCTGGGGACAGTGTTTGGGCCGCTTTCAGCTTCTATGCCATACTCGCCCATGTCTGCATCATACTCGCCATCTGTGCGATCGTACAGCTCTTTCTGTCGCCTCGTACTTACAGACACGTGCTCCTGCGATTCGGTTTTCTGATTGCTATTCCAGCCATCTTTGCGGGTAGCTTCATAGTGGCCGTCCCGAGAGGATCGAACGCTTTTGAGCGGGGCTACGAGCAGTGGATCCTGAAGGAAGTGGACATCGACGCGGTACAACGGTGGTTGGCTACTGAGGGGCCCAAGTATGCCGGCAAAGGATATTATACTCATGGAAACTTCCCCGAAGACTGGCCCGCCTTCCTCACTGAATTCAAACCGCCGTACATTTCCTTCCCGGATTCAGCATCGCGAGGCGGGCCTTATGTCGAGTTCGAGTGGGGTGGCCCATTGCTACATTGGGGATTCATCATCGGACTGCCCACGATGCCAATGCCAGAGAAGGGTGCCATCAACTTGACTCCGACCTTATTCGAGTATAGATGTCCCATCAAGCCCGGCGTCTACATTTTCGAGAGAGGGTGATCTCCGAGGTCGCCTGCAATGGAGGGACGATGTCTATCGTGTGGCTGATTTCCCCTGGTGCTGGCGCGTCCGATAATCGGGGAATCGCTAATAGTGAGATTCTGTCCGAGGGGTATTGACACCGCCGGGCCTCGCGAATATAATGAAAGATTCATGGTGGACAGGTGAAAGAGAAAGCCTTGCTGCTTCTCGCTGTGGGTGGTCAGTCTCAGCAAACCAACAGGCAGGATGCGCGAACAGCAAGGACTTTGTACCTTTAGGGGTTACGCCTCGTCAGAGGCGCAAAGATGAATACAGGTCATATCCTCAGAGCGTGCCTGGCCGGTGCGATGCTTCTGACGCTTGCCTCGGCCGGCTGCGGTTTACTCCCTGACAAGGCTTTGTCCGGTCCTGCGGACCAGGTGATTGTCCGCGGATTCAACGCATCGCCGAGAATCCGGTACGGCACGTACCCCTGCGACATTCTGGGCACCCCGTACGTGGGCCGCGACACGGGGGCCCACGGGTACTACTGGCCCTTGTTTGAGAATGACGGCATCGCCTACACGTGCCGAGGCGGGCACGTCGACATCATTCACCTGCGGATTGCGGCGGACTGGACGGCGTACCTGGCGGCCGAGTCCTATAAACACCTGATGAAGGGCGACTCACAGTTTTCCTATAAGCTCGCCGTCGACCACTCGCGCACTTACGTCCAGATTTCCTATCCCGCGGGCTGGGCCAGTCTGCCCAAGGCGCCGCGGGAGGCCATCGCCCGCAAGATGGCGCTGGCCATGGGGCCGTATCTGTGTTACACGACGGTCACCTGGCACGAGATTCTCACGTGGTATGGCTATAAATGCATCGGTCTGCCGGTGGAGTTCGCCTCCGCCTTCTCTTGGGAAGATTCGTTCTCGAATCTGGTCGGCACGAGGGTCGCCGTACAGGCGCTCCAGGACAAGAAGCACCGCTACAACCGGGCCGTCAAGATCGCGATGGATGAGGAGTTGCGCGTGCTCGGTATCCAGCCGGCCCGCGTGGCCCGGGCGGCGGCCAGGTCTGTCAGGGGCCAGTGGTACACCGGCGATATCGCGCTATTTGTGGACATGAAGAAGAGGAATTTTGACATCGGCCTGGACGGCGGGTACGTCACGCCGACGCTCGTGCCGAATGTCCCGGACTGCCCCGAGTGCGCCGGCGCGAAGCCCATCTCCTATCCCGTGCCAACCCTCGACATCCTGAAAGAGTACGGCTTCTCCGTGACTGTCGAGATCGAGCCCCACGAGTGGGAGAAGAACAAGATCCTTCGCATCGTCCACGAGAAGAAGCGCATCAATCCGGAGATCCACTTCCCCGCGATCATGGACCACATGCGGCGACAGGCGATGGCCTGGTACGGCCCCGAGTACGATCCCGACCGGGACAGTGGCCAGCAGTACGTCTATAAGGCAAAGTGACCCGGCGGATCGCCTGATCGGCCGGCGTGCGGTCATCCCTTCTCGGGCCCCGATGCGGCCCAGATAGCCTCCACGCAATCGGCGACCGGATCGCCGCGGTGCATCCTTGTGAAGTGTCGTTGTGCCTTCAATCCGGCTGTTTCGGCAATCTGTATCGCGCCGGCGTTGTCTCGTGGAATGTCGATGAATATGGGCCGGCCGGCACAGCAGCTCAACGCATCGGCAAGCAGTGAGGGGCCGGCATACGCCGTCGCGACACAGGGCCCGACCTGGGTCGCGTTCTCGCCTCGCCGCACCGTGGCGTACCCCTCCAACTGACTGCTCCGTCGCACAACATGCATGGCCTCAGGCGACTCCTCGAACAGTCGGGTGAGCATCTTCTCGCGGTGCGTGCCGGTCATCCGACGGTCCAGTGCCACGACTTCGCCCAGCAGGTCCGCCGTCATTCCGGTCACGGACAACGCCGCATCGATTCGTCGGGGGATTCCCTCATACCGGGTCAACGCGTATTCCGGCACGAATCCCAATTTCTCATAGACCGGCCGGCCGGCGGCTGTGGCATCCAGGCGAACCGTTCTGACTCCTTGCTCATCGAGAAAATGGAGGGCGTGCATCAGCAGAGCCGTAGCGACGCCTTTGCGGCGGGCGCTTCGTTCCACCAGGACCATCGCGATCCACGCCACGGGGCCGAAGATACACGTCGTGGTGGTCGCGACAGGCAGCCCGTCCAGCCCCGCGACGAAGCAGCCTTTCGACTCCATCGCCAGGAATCGCCGCCAGTCCAGCTCGACCTGATTCCAGCCTGCCTGCCGGCACAGCATCAATCCGAGCGGCAAGTCCGCCTCTGTCATTCGCCGAATCTCTATCATGGCCGCACAGGGTACCAGATTTCACCGCTGCGGAACAGCCCTGTGAGAAATGGGCACAGGGCGAACGCAAAGTCGCCCAATGTGGTGGGTGGCATCGTCAAGCGAACAGGCTGTGTCACAATTCTGATAAGGAGGTTCTTTCCTTTTTGGCGGAGGGATGTATGATGGGCGGTAGGGTTTTGG